>Ga0116227_10008852_pt1 | contig 18663 bp, 7 predicted proteins | sample S1TSphgellanicum_FD_89693 | JGI IMG/M metagenome (GOLD analysis project Ga0116227, IMG submission 89693) | Host-associated microbial communities from peat moss isolated from Minnesota, USA - S1T2_Fb - Sphagnum magellanicum MG | ecosystem: Host-associated > Plants > Peat moss > Unclassified... | reverse complement strand
GTAAAAATTGTCAAGCCTTTTTTTCTTTTTTGTTACACCCGATGGGTGCCCTAGAAACAAAGATGACAACAAGCATTACAAGAAATGAAATAGCCCATCTCTATTGCCATTTCATGTTTTGAAGAAACATTTGTCACAATCAAAGCACATATTACATCTTATAAGGCACCGGGCAACTACACTTAAGAAAAAAAAAAAGCACCCAGGTTTTTTCAGGAGAGTTGGAGGGACCTTTACTACACCTAGGAAATTTCTCTGACATGTTGAGGATTTTTTTTTTCCCTAGTGCACCCTTTTTTCCCAAGACTTGTTACAGAATTGAGAAGATTTTGTTTTCCTATTGAGTTCTTGGGCAATACTCTACTCATTTCAGAAGTTGAGGATCTTGAAAGTTTTTCCTCTCATCTCACAAATGCAAGTTATTTATAAAATCTTTTTTTTTTTTTTCTTCGGATGAGATGTAGGCAATGGAGTTCTTTCTCCTTCATGCTCAATGAATGATTAGGTACAATCTTCTTTTGTGGTTCAAAGTTTGTATGATTGTTTCCCCCTATCCCCACACCAAATGATGATACTTCAAATTCAATCAATCTTTCATCCAATGAGCATGTTCATCAACTTGACATTTCACCTTAAGATTAACACTAGCTCAATCGCCTCTTACAAGAAATAATCAAAATCAACCATCTTCCACACTAGCTTGCCTTGTTTACAAGGTGCAATCAAATCAACCACCTTTCAAACTTGAAAAACATTGAACATCGTATTCATGCTTCAATGAACACCATGGTCATTTATCTTTAAGCTTGGAACTTCTATTTTGAACTCAAATTGAAATAAGAAACCTTAATCAACTATTTTTATATAATAATTAGCTAAAAAATAAAAAGGTGATGACAAAAATAACTTTTGTTTCATATTACTATCATCATGTTTATGTTACTTCCTTATTTTGAGCAAGGTTCCTTTATTTTGTTCATCTATTCCAACAAAACATGTGTAATTTTATTTTTTATCAAATGTGTGCCAAAATCACTTTCTAAGATTTTTTAATCTTTGGGCTAATTGTCATACATATTTTTTTATTTAGTGTTTAAATATCTTTAAATGTAGATTTTTAAATGGGTGGTTTCACAAATGGAAATTTTTAAAATAAAACCTTTTTTTTGTTAGATGTTCACATCTTTATTAATGACATTCAATTCCCACATGTCTCAAAATGTTTAATAACAAATTCACCTCCAAGTCCTTATAAAATTTTGAATTAAGCTTTTCCTTTTGCTTGCAAACCCTAAATATTGGAAGGGTTGTGTTACATTATTATAAAACCACATTTGATCTCCTTTTCCCCTAAGATCCATTCGCCACACATTGCATAACATTACACTTGCAAATATAAAAAAGTAAATTTTAAGACTTTTAAATTTTTCATTATGAAAACATAACATGTTCACATGTTCATAGTAAATACAAAATTTATTTAGTTGAATACAACATTTGAAGAACTTTAATATAATAAAAGTAGGTAACAAGTAGTTTTTAAACTAATTGGTAAATAATTGCATTTTTTCTTATTTTTACTTTAAAAGTTGAATATATTTTGATTATAATATGATAATTTTGGAAGACCATAAGCATTTTACTCCACCATTGACTTGAAAAAAAATTTAATCATTGTTTCATCTATTTGCAAACTATTTTGTGAATTCTGACATTTACCTAGATTTCAATGAATCTACTTAAATTGATTTTAAGAGTATCATCACAAATTTAGCATGCAACGTATTAATAATGAAAATCATGTGAAGTTCATTCATTCATAGGTTTGTACATTTTACACACAAATATCATGCATTGAAAACATGTTTGACACACAAATAAATCTATTGACAAATAAACTACAAACCTATGAATGAACGAATGTAACACGAATTTCGAATTTTCCAATAAATTTGTATATCAAATGTGTTTTCAATGCACAATACTAGTGCATGAAACATACGAATTATGAATGAACAAATTTTGTACAATTTCCATTACTAAATGTGAAATGTTACATTTGTGATAATGATTTTGAAATATAATTACAAAAAAGTCAAAAACATGTGCATATTAATCATTGAACTACTTGCGTTGTTTGTTCTTGTTTATGTTACTTATTAGTATTGCTTATGTGTTGTTGCTCATTGTGTTCATTCCTATTCATTATAAATCTTTTGTTTTTTTGCCTTTTCCAAAACCATGTATGTATACATACAAGGGTTACAATATTAGTGTACTAATATATATAAAGGTGTACATGTGAATAGATTTGTGTGCAAGTGTGTAAAAAATTGTTATGGCCAATGAAATTGTTAGATTTGGTGGTTTGAATTTTTTTGTTAAGCATTTTTAATGAACTAATAGTTAAATATGTAATAATGTTTGTTAGGTTTGTGAACATTATAGAAGACCAACGAAAATGTTAAAAAGGATCATTATTTTCAATGTTCAATCAAATAAAGTTGCATGTAAGCTTGAAGATTTTTTTAGGCAAATGGGATTCTTAGATTTAGTGGTTTAAATTTGTTTTTTGACTTATTTTGGATGAACTAAGATTTCAATGTTAATTATAGTTATTGATAGACATGATTTTAACATATTATTTGTGCCCTTTGTTTTTATTTAATTAACATTGGTATTAATGTACTTTAGTAAAAAACTACATTTTTTTTCCATTAAAAATTTATCATTGTTAACTTTTACATGTGTTGTGTTGATGTGTTTCTTCCAAAACCTTAATATGTTGAATTTTCTTCTTACTTGTTTGATTTCATATTTTTTCTCATGCTTAAATTTCAATGTCATGATTGTGCAATCCACAACTTGTGTTTTTGAATGTGCAAAATTTTGCCAAAATGCAAAACAAAATTGGGGCTGCAAGCCCATCGAAGGTTTTTTTTGGGCAAGTTTTTGAAAAATATCACCCAGAAAAATAAAGGGGTTTAAGTTTGTTTTGCCAAATTTAAAAAACACATTCTTACAAGTTGTTAAACAACATTATGATTATAAAAAAAACTATTATTTTACATATCTTGTTGCAATTTAATGTTAAATCCTTCTTAGGATGCTAGCCAATGACACAACATCAAAAAATTGAAAAACAAAATTGTTTGTAATTTTTCAATTTACCTTATGATGAATTGTTATAGTTTAATGTTTCATTGTAATTTTATTCCCTTTACATCCATGTCTAAAACACAACCCTTGCATTTAGTTATGAAACTTTTGTTACAATTTTACAAAGCTCTTCCTACATGTAATTACATTTGCATCTAATTTAACTTAAACATTTTTTGTTAAAATGTTTTGTAATCAAATTGAAGTTTTTATAAGCCATTTTCAAATCTCGCTTAAATCACATTTAAACCTTTGTATTAAAATCACATTGAAATTTTAAATTTTAATTGAAATAAATTAAATCAAAATAGCTAAAACTATTAAGATCTTACACCAATTAAATTATTTCAAGTGAAAAAAATATAGCTTATAAATTGTTGATGGTTTATATGTGACTAATTTATCAATGAAAATATAAAGGTAACTTAGCCAACCTATGATTAAAAAAATATTTTCGAAAATATAAATAATGAGCTATAATATGATTCATTGGAATTATTGTTAGATTTAATTTTCAATTGATTTAATGTAATTTACACAAATGAATTTAAACTAATTATGGTTTTATTTTACATATAATTAATTTTTTATTTTTAAGAAATATAATCTTGTTTAAATAACAAAACATTTTGAAATTCGAATTTCTCAGCTAGAAGTACCAAGGGAAGAATATTCTTGAAAATAAAGTTGAAATTTGTTTAACTAATGAATCAAGAGATATTATTTTCATGGGTGAATGTAGTGATAATCGATGGTAAGACAAAGCAACAAGATCTAAGAGTGAAAAGTGTAAAAAAAATAGATGATGAATTATTTTCAAGTAAATTATATTTATGAATAATTTTTAGATCATTTTATGTTTGTTGAAAAAAAAATTAAACCTGTAATTATAGATCACCAACTTGGTCACTCTTTTATGTTAATCATAATTCTTTTGGTGATATTGTGAATCTTCAAGGATGTGATTGCTTTATTTATTACAACATTGTAATTATTATTCCAATATTACTCGATGTATTAGAAGTAGAAGAGGTTTAATAACCTACTACAAAGCAAATATTATAACAACAATGAAGAAACATGTTGAACATTATTTAACTGGAAAAAAACATGAAGATTGGGCAAAAAAAAATGAAGGATCCTTTTAATTACAAAGAAAAGCTTTGTTTTATTTCCAAGTATTGTCTAGTTGTTTTTTTTTGTAATGTATCCATTCAAGAAAATTAACAAACAACAAGGATTTTTGCAAGATTTAACATTTTTGTTGATAAAAATTGTTTGCAACTTTGTATTGAGGAAAGTATATGATTAAAATAACTAACTCCCATATTATGCCCTTGAAATGTTTTCCTTCCAAAAAGTTGTTTTGTTAAGAAATATTATGAAGATAAAATAGAAAATTTATTTATATTAGCAAAATGCACATCTATAACAATTAGTTTTGATTTATTGATGTTTAAGGAGACTTGTGATGTCTTTGCCCTTGGTATCAACTTTTTGAGTGCTAATTGAGGAGTCTTGAAACATGTAATTATTGATTAATTTGAAGCTCCTCAAAGATGAGGTTAAACCTCTAGGCAAAACCTTCAAGAAGCATTAAAATATGAATTATCAAATTATAAGATAATCCCTTATGTGAAAGATGAAAGAGTTAATCCAAATTGGGACATGAAAAGTTGGGATTAAAAGGAGTTTCATGAGTTTTTGTTTTGAGTGGGCTTATTTTAAAGCTTGCTAATATGTTTCTAAAGACAATAAAGTCTATGAAGGTATGCACTACGTTTCAATCACGGTAGTGTATAGGCTATTTTTCCAACAATGTTATGCGTAGGCCAAAATAGTCAAGAAAGAGTCATCAAGAATGGACAAAAAGCTTGTATGGATTGGGGTGGTGGGGGTGGGAGTTTGACCTAAGAAGTTGAATACTCTTGTTAAGACAAGGTAAATCGACTTTTCGAACTCTTTGAGCTTCTTCACATGTTCCTCGTTAGTGCTATAAGTGATTTTTATATATCTAGTATTAATAATTTTCTATTTTTTAAAATGGAGATTTGCTTGCATTTATCATGTTTCAGAAGATCTTCTCTTTCCTGTAAGTGTTATCTTCTCTTATAGTTCACAAATTTCAATCACAATGACTTGTTGTTTTCCTCATGCACCAACTTGACATGTTGAAAAAGGTGTTCTCAATAATCAATGCCCTATGATCCTCATTTGTTGAAGTTCATGCTTTGAGCTAGTGTGGTCATTGGATACTAAGTATTGTTTTGAATGCCACTATATTTCTATGAGCTTGAAACTAATATAAGATTTAAATAATATTTATATTCCTGAAACCTTCCAATGATGATAATAGATGATGAGCTAATCCAAATTATAATTTTGAGCTTTAGGGTACTTGCATAAAACATGAGAATGCAAATAATTACAATCCCTAATCCTTTCCTTTCATTTTTGTAACAACTAATGTTAGATCCTTGTTTCAAAAACAGCAGTTTTCTTGGCTGAATTTTCGCATCTTGACTTTTTTAAAAATGGGAATAAGAATATTTTGTTGATATTTTGAAAAAATAACATTTTCTCAAAACAAAAAGTGAAAATTTCTTTTGTCATATTGTGACTCATTCTTTAATCTTAGGGTAGTTAATTGCCCTCATTTAATTGTTTGTTGTTTTTAGCACTGATTTTAAAGAAGTTGTTGCCATCAATGTGTGAGAGCAAAACTCTTACTAAAAAAGAAAATCATGTCCAAAAAACCTTCTTGTAATTTCTTTATTCATTTGTCATGAATGAATTATATCAACTGTGGATGAATATGATAGGAAGTCAACAATTCTAATGTTCTAAACATATTATTATCATTTTACATCCTTCAATCAACCATGGATCTTCACACCTATACTTGTGAGTGAAAAAGATTCTAACTTCACATATTGTCACAAAAATATCTTTTCACCTCCTACCCCCCTCTTTCAGTGGTATCCGCAAAGTAGCTGAAACTCAGCATTTAATGCACAAGGTTCGAGAGTATTATTGCAGTCTTACATGTAGGAGCAGTGAAAATATATGTAGTAGCAGCAGTGGAGACCCTCATAAAAAAAGAAGGAAAGACAGGATGAAACTCAATTTACCACCAAAATTGGTCGAAAAAGTAGTTTGGGTCCCAGTTATTTTGCTTCGGAAAATTTTCATTCTCAGTTACACGTTTGATGCCTTATTTTGTTGTAACTTGCCGGTCTTGCCCCCTAATTGCTAGACTTTATCTAAAACTCTGCTGATACGTACAAGGTATATTGCAATACACTCAGAAATTTCTCTTCTCCGAGTGCAAAGAGGATATACTGTTCCTTACAAAATTCTTGTACGGCAACAATGGGTAAATTACAAAGTCAACAAACATGATAGGCATTGACTTAAGGCAAAACAACTATTTTGGGCAAAAGAAAAAATGGGTCCAGCTGCAGGCGCATGGTACAAAGTCATGTAAGAAAGAAAGAAAGAGGCTTTTTCCATTCTCCTTTATCATTTGTTATTTTTTAAATGGCCATGTTACATTTATCACCAATGGTTGTTGACAATTGTGCACTCTCAATTGCATTAAACTATTTTTTTTATTTTATAAAATAAAAAAAACACTCTAGGATTCTTTCATAAGCAATTTGCCCAGTTGCTTTCTAGACCCAAAAGACAAGAATGAGGCAAAGTCCAACCCCCAAGGAAGCAAAAAGGATGGCAATGTGGAAATGAGCTTCCCTTCTTTTTGAAGATGGGACACTTTCTCAGGATTGAAATGGGGGTCAAGAATGCATGCTTTTTTCTTCCCTTAAGCAATTGCTAGCCTCGTGTTTCCACCTTATTTCAAGGACTTTTGGAGTGATCCATTGTGAGAGCATGACCTTGTCATGAATTTCAAAAAAAATAAAAATTCAGTACTGGAAATGGGCAACCATAATTTTCACTTATGAAAATACCATAGTACCTTGGCGGCTTCCGCAATAAATTAAATTATCTTTTAATGTACCAAAAAAATTTAGAAATTTATTTTTTAATCTGCTGAAATTTTGAAAAAGTTGCTTAAGGTGTCAAAGTTTAAACTATGGTCATCCCCTATGGAGAATATTAAGTAGAGGTCCACCTGACCACTAAGACAATTCAAACTACGATTATACCTTATAATAGATTTATTCTTTATTGTCAAAATTTTCAGAATTAAAAACCTAAGCGTCCAAACTGAAGGCTTAAATTAAATTAATTATTCAACATTCATGTGCCAAAGGAAGTCAGTCTACACTCTAATTATATAAATTTGGTCATTGATTTAAGTGAGTTAGGTTTAAAAAATAGGTGAGTAAAAAATATGTAGGGTGCCATACAATGCTTTTCTTTTTTGGCAAAATTTAACCAAAAAAGAAAAGCCTTGTATAGGTTTCACCAATAATTGCATTATACAAAGGATTTTCATTAAACAAATGATACAAATTTGCCAAATTTGGAAGAAAAAAATTCAAATTGCTAGATTTTTATGATAAGTTAATAGGTAGCCATCAATATAGAAAGAATATGATTTTTTTCATTCTCATATTTAGTATGTGGCCAAATCTAGCTAAATTATCTTATTGATTATCAACATTTTAGTTACATCACAAAATTGAAAACAAAACCATGGTGCCATACATTGGAACTTAGGTAAAAATATAATTTTATTAGTTTATAACAGGTTACATGTATTATGAAAATCGTTATATAATTAATATAGAATATGTGTTAATCCTTTGTACTAGAAAAAAATATAAGGTATGTATTAAAAATGAAAGGTATTGGTTCAATTAGTAAGTTAGTAAATGAACTAATAATAAGTTTAATTAATAAATTAATACTAAATTCATTTCAATAAATGAAATAGCAATGGAATTAATTAAACTTTAGTTGTAAGAATGTCTTTCTAGGATTGTAGCTTCATTAAGGTTAAAGTTATAATGTTTTAAGAATGCAGCTACCATCATTCTTCCTCATCATGCACCATCATCTTTATTGTTTGGATCTTTTCATTTTCTTGATGTTGTCACTATTGCCATGATGTGCAAACTTGAAGCTTTTCATCATTTTGTTTTGCCCAGCGTAAGCAAGTTTCATAAGTAGGATTTAAGGTGGTAGCAAACTTTGTGTTGGTCCTATACTACTATTATGATCTTGACTTTGAGGTTAAATAATATTAGAAAAAATAGACCATGTGGTTGTGGTCTAAGATGTGCAAAGAACATGGAAAAAGTGAAAAAGACTTAAAATATGGGCCAACTTTATTAACAACACAAGGTGTTGCAATTGTTACATTAATGAAATAATGTATTCCAATAACTATCCAAAACACAAGTAAAAGTGGTTTAAAATAAAAATAACTCATTTCTAGGCATATATTATTTTATGTTTCTTGCACTAAAATCCTCCACAAATTCTCCCTCAAAGGAAAAAAAAACCATGTTTATTGTTTAACTAACAAGGGTTGGTAGTAGCATTGAACCATTGTAAAAGAAGAAAGCTTTTATCAATTTCTTCATTTAAGAAAACACGATGTAAAGGAGGGTTGTGGTAAGCAAGATTTATTAGCACAACTCATGTATCAAGATGCAATACAACAAAATGCAATAGTTATTAGATGATGATGACAAGTATAAAGCTTCATGAATTTGTCATTTATAATGAATGTGATCTTCAAATGTTATATGAATTGATCCTTCATTCTTAAAAAAATCAAACATGGTGCACACTGCACACGCACAAGAAGGAAGAATGTTCAGCATTTAAACATTACTAGTCTCTTTATAATTCAACAAGTCACCATTGCAAAGCTTTTAAAATTAATGGAGACCTGATCATTTTAACATTTCCAAATTTTCTTGAGCCGTGAAACCATTATAATCATTGTTAGGCCTAAAGAATAATTTTTTTTGGCAAAAAATCATCAAAAGATGAACATGGATTTGACTCTACAACACTCCCATAGAAAAATTGGGGTCTGACCTATTTCCTAAAACTCTTAGTGCCAATTGGCAAGATGCCACAACCTAGAAACCATAAAACCCTAACTTGCCATTTCCACTTCCCACTATGGTTTCATGTTCACCACAATCATTGCCATTGTTGGCAAGCTTATCACCATCGTGCTTTCTCTTGGCCAAAATTACCAATTAGTGGGGATGTAATGGCATCTAAAATTGTTAACATTTAATTATAAAAAACTTTAATGAACATAGCACAATGCAATGTTTAATTTGCATTATGCACATTGCAGTTCAAGCATATTGCATGATGGTGGTAGTATTATTACTTTGGAGTTGCCTAAGGTTGTAGATTAAATTTTCATTTGATGTATGCAAATTGATTTAACAATTTGATGAATTTTAAGAGTTGGTGGTTGATCTAAAATTGATTTGGTGTATGAGTTTACAAAGTGAAATAATGAAAACAAGATTTGGCAATGATTACAAGTTTTGAGAAGAACTTGAGTTTTGGACACTAAATTGGATTTGAATGTTGGAAGTTATAATGTGGGAACCACAATGGATTCCAAATCTCAATCTTTGAACACCTATGGAGCATTTTTTTGCACATTGCAAATTTGTAGTTATACTTTTCGAGCCTCAAGTTTCAATCTTCAAATTCAAGGTGTATTGAACTTCTATTCTTAACACTACTTCTCCTCTTTTTTATTTCATTGTTGTTTTTGCTTTGAGGCCAAAACATTTTTTTCTTATTTCATTTTTGTATCTTTATTTTGAAATTTTGGTTTACAACTTATGTTTTTGGACTTTGGGTTTTTATTTCAAATCTCATCAATGCTCCTACCTAACACTTTAAGCTCTCAAGAGAGAACACATTTTGTGATTTCAATTTGTAAATTCCAGAGCTTATGGCATTTGCAATTTCCTCTTTGGTTCTACCTAAACCCCACTTTTTGTTTTAACAGCTTTTGTTTCTAATCAATTGTATCTCTTCCTCTTCTTGTTTTCGAACTTTGGTTTGTCACACCAAAGTTCTTATTGTTGATTTCCTTTTTATAAATTACTTGTAAGTTTTCTACCAACTTTTTCATTCCCAATTTGCTACAAGTTCTTGCCAATTTGCTTAAGGTTTCAAGTGTATGAAATGTGTGGGCATGTGGGCCTTAAATCCTTAAAAACTAAACATTTTTAAAACCTATCTATACCCTAGCTCCTTGCCACCACAAGTTTCAAAGGTTGGTTCATCATCCTCCAATTCCCCACCACCTACTATTTTTCCCCTTGATGATACATTTCACATGGTTGTGTCTAATTCAACATCTAAGGATTTGTCCATGGAATCTCCTATGAAAAATATTAAAAGATAATATGATGTAACATACAAATTTTAGGATCCTTGGATTATTCAGTTGCCATGGGTAGTTGTAATTAATGATAGATGATAAAGGTTTGGTGCATTGGATTTGGTGTAAGATTTGCATTGTTGTGGAGGGGAAAGAAAGGATTATGGTTCCAAAGTTAGATAGTTTGTGGAAACATGCTAGATGTTGAAACTGTAAAGTTTCCAAGCACAAGCACAAATACATTCAATATGCTTTCATCTTTCAATTGTTTTTAATGAACATCGCATAATTGATTTTGAAAAATTCGTTGTTTTGTTTTAAGTTTTAAAAGTCAAAAACATTTCCTCGAAACACTAATCTAATACATATGGTTGGGCCATGGTTGACATCATGCATGAGGTGTTGTTGGAGATGAACAGTTTAACAACATTTGCATTAACCATCCTCATTGCAATCAACACAAATGAAGTTACAACAATTGAGATCATTTAGTGGTTGCCAATCCACTTATATGTGGTCTAAGGTTACAAGAGAATTATGAACCTCTTATGTGTAAAAATTCTTGGAATTTTTCCCACATTTTACAACATGTTTAGACTAATGGTGAAGATTTTGTTCAAATTTTGAAACTTGGTGTTGTAGGAGTTTTGGGAAATTAGTGAACATCGGCTATGATAACGTAAATGTCATTTAAGGCAATTGAAATGGGTGTCATCTTTCAATTCAAGGAAAAGGTTACATTTTTTTTATTAATATGCATTATTTTGCTCACAAGATGAACTTTGGTCATGAACATGGTCACTTTGTTGGAAATGGATTTAGTGCATTGGTTGGAGGTCCTTTTGTAAAGCTTATTTACTTTCTATAGGCATAGGCCAAAAAAGTTCCAAGAGTTTCAAAACTTTCAAATTTGTTCAAATATAAAAGACATGAAGATGCAATGGATTTCAATGATGTCTCCAACCAAAGGGGTATATGTAGAATGCCATCCTTTAATTGTCAAGATTTTGGAATTTTCAAAAACTTTAATTGTTTTGAAAAATTTGAATGTGTTATTTGATGTGGAACTCGTCATTGGGTCCTTTGTATCCTCCTTTACTTGATTATTTTCATATGTTAATCAAAATTGCACAAGGCAACAATGTATTTGTGTGTGCAATTTTGTGGATTAAATCAACCTATCCCAAACAAAGTTTTATAAGTTTTATAGTGATTCATATACCAAATTCAAGGATCTAACATTTGATGACTAGGTGCATTCACATCAACAAAAACTAGAGGAAATGTAACTAATGCTTAATTTTTCATCTTTTAATGTCAAAAATTATATTAATGTTGCAAATCTTTAATGTGGTTACATCACAAGGTTTTTAATAAAATATGAGGACATGTGGTATGCTTTGGATTAAATTTAATGACAATAGAATATTGAAAAAACACTCAATCAACGTTACTATAAAAACTGTTTTTTTTGGGGAGGTTTTTTAACATGACATCTTTTGGGGGAGATCATTTAAACATATCTTTACATAATATTATGATGCAATATCTTTTTGGGTCATAATAAAATTTTAATGATTTAAAGAACTTACTAACTATAATATTCCATAAATATTCCAAGAAAAGTCATCCCTAAACATGCAAGGTTAACTTGTAGTGTGGATGCACTTGAATTAGACACAATTCATTTTCTAACTAATGAAAACCATCCCATGAGTTGGTTTTTTAATTTGAATGGTGGAAAGGATGTTGCTTACCTAGTTTTTTTATTTTGTTGGTCATAAGTACCTTGTTTATGCCATTAATGATGATGATGTTGGAGGCCTTCAACCTTATCACCAAGGTTGTTTTCAAGAGGGTCATCATGAAAGTCAAGGAGGAATGTGATAGGGCAACTTGGGACCTTTTGGCAAAACTTCCATGTCATTTAGAGAACATGAAATTATGATAACCCTAGATGTGGTGTATCCACAATTATGGGCTAGAAATCCAAAGGAAGTAGATGAGAACTTTCATGTTCAATTGGGCATGTTGAAGGCCACCTCTTGTTCGCCTCAAAAGGTGGGTGAATGTGGCAAATTGGTGCCTACTTTACTTTCAAACTATACCCTTGATTTGCAAACATCTTTTTTCAAGATGACCATGTCACACAATTTTCAATAGTCTTTGTATGACGCAACAAGTAATTAGCCAAGATGGTATTGTTTTCTGAGTCTTTGGCTTTCTTGAAGATGAATGCACTTTTAGCATAATCAATTTCATGAAGAACAAGTTTTAGAATTACCTAGATACACACTTGGAATTGTGCATTTGTCTCTATTCTTAATTTTTTTCATTTTTCAAACATTTCCATATGAACAAGCCATTGTCATATGGCAAGCCAACCATCAATATTGTGCAAATGTGTAAGGTGCAACAAGTTTACAAGGTTTGGTTAATTTGGTTGGCACACATCAAAAGTGGGTTGTGCCACAATTTTGATGTGATTAGTGTGATTTTAAACATTGTAAAAAAAATAACATGAAATGCACAATTTGTTTGTAAATGTTAAAATGTGTTTGTGTGCCATGTTTAGGTTTGCAAAATCCAACTGTCTTTGGCTTGAACTTCAATTCTTTAGGTGTAGTTCGTAAATTAATCTTCAATATTTTCATTCCTTGTCATCATGAGTAAAACAATAATAGTTTTGTCATTGCAACTCATGAGCACATTAGAATTGAGTAGTAGTTTTGAAAATTCACATCATTTGGAAGGCACTTACGATTTGGATTCAATAATTTTTTGTGCATGTTTCAACTTTTGAATCCAAAGTAATGCTTAGATTAATGCTAATCTTGTGCACTAACATTTCTAGTTAATTATACTAGATTCACATGTTGATTCTGATTTTGATTTTTTTGTTGCCCTTCACCCATGAAATTGATTTTATTTCCATACAATAATTTGTTGGAAGTGCTTTTAAAGGCTTTCTAGATCATTTGGTTACTAGTACATATAAAGTCTAAATTGTTTTCTCTAGAAAGTAATGTCTTTTGGTTTAATTATGTTGACATGTCTTTGTTTTTTGCATCGTGCCTAAAGCTTATTAAGTCTCATTCCTTTCTTATGGAAACTTGTTTGCAATTTTGTAGCCTTTACATTTAGGGAGGAAAGACCTTGGTGTGTTCATCTACTTTAAATGTCATCAATCAAGCTTGTTGCATCTTCAAACATGACATATCTTGGATGAATATTTTTTTCAAATTCTTTGAGTTTGTTCTTTAATTGGGTTTTAGGGGTAGGTAGGGCTTGAATTTACATTTAGGTTTTCAAAAAAATTTATTCCCCTTTTTTATCATTGTTGCCCGTCTTCAATGTTAACCCTTGGTGAATAAACTATTTTGATGGTTTATAGGTGTTTCAAGTGAAGAAGCTTGAATTAGTGTAGTCCAAGAAGGGACATTGCACAATATAAAAATTGAACTTTTAGATTCAAGTTTTCAATTTTTTGTATACTCCCTTTTTTTATCATTGTTGCCCTTGTTCACTTCATGTTTCTATTGAGATCAAGAACTTGAATAATGTTCAAGAAGATTGCAGAGAAGTAGATTTATATTATTGGATTGTATGAACTTGAATGGAGTTAGTTACAATGGTTAACATGTAAATATTAACATGATTTGAATTCCTCATGTGGATTGCAATTTGCAACTAATATTTAATAGTTAGTTTTATATATCTATCATTAATTCAATAGGAGATATTAGTCTTTTGTTGGTGTTTTATGTTAAATATGTCACCAAATGTACTCCCTTTGCAAGAACCTTATAGCCAAGTACACTAGTTACTTGGTAATGCACATATTGTTAATTCATTCGCACTTCTTGTCATTGTATCCACTTTACATAGTTTTGCAAATAACAACTTGGCACCATAATCAGTCTTCAACCTAAAAAAATTGCCAAGCTAGCTCCAACTCATATAGATATTTAACCACTATTTATGCTAATTGAAATTTTACCCATGTAGCCACATTTAGCAACTACCTAAATTTGGAAAAAAAATGATTGTTCCCAAATTTGAACATGTTTAGTAAAAAATTAGTGGGTTATTTTGGTTGAAGGATGATTTAAACTTGGTCAACAACAAAAACACACCCATACGATGCCAAGGATGATAAAAATGGTGAACAAAAATAAGACTAGAATGCCAACAAAGAATGATAAAATGACAACATTACGGTGGACCACTTGTGGCAATGAACAATCCATTGGAAGTTTATAAGCAATATGTCCATAAGAGAGTGGGGACCTTGGACATACTTGAATTGAAAAGTTCATCATTGATTAAATATTGATGGCTTTGGTTTGATTCTTTTGAAGTTGAAAGATTTATTTCATAATGTATTAATAAGGAAGCCCCTTTTAAGAAAATCTTTTCATGCTTAGTTTGGGGAATTATGTAATAATATGTGTCGAACCTAGAAAAATGGACATTGGGTCATCCAAAAAAACCCATCATATTGTGCTTTTATATAATAAGCAATGGCAAAGGTCTCGAAAAGGCATGCTAGAAACACCAAGAGCATTAGGTTGAACATGAAAATGTTCTTTTCAAACAATAAGGGGCATTTAGATGTTGAGAGTTGATGGCATTGGATATGTTGCGAAAAGACATCAAGGACACCAAGAGATACATATAAAATTTGTTGGCATTAGGGTTGAAAATATTTTATATTTTTTCAAACTAAAGTTTGTTGGGAAACATGGTAGGGGGATGTTGAAGGTTGTTGGAAAGGCCTTCAAAACTTGTTTTTGAAACAACAAGGACCACCAAAAAGGACGTCATGGACGCCATAAATGTTAATGTTTCAATACGTGAAAATTAAATCTCATATTCTAGAATTAATGAAAGTGGAAATGATTTCATGGACAATCTATATGATCATGGACTAGTGATTAATTATATTTAAAATGAATTATTTAATTAAAATTTAAATATAGTAAAATTTTAACCTTATGATAATTGATTGTCAATAGTATTATTAAACACTGGAAAACTCAAATGTTTAATAATTTAAACTGTGCATAGTCAAAATCAATGTTTAGAAAAATTAAAAATCAATCTTGTTATGCAACACAAGTTAATATAAGATAATTCAACCAAATTCTTGACATATATATAAATTAAAACAATTAAGCATCCTTTTATATTGTTTGTTACATGTTGGAAATAGTTGTAAAATCTAACAATTTTGTATAAAATGATGTCCATGTTTGGCAATTAAGGCCAAAATGAACCGACCCCCATGATTGCACTAGTTGGCCATTTTGTCCATAGGATGGGTTGTTTTTGTTCATTCGGCTTTTGACCTTTTATTAACCAACATAGTTCCATAGTCAACATTTTTTAGTTGTTGTGTTTTTGTTTTTTGACCCTGTTTGTTCAACCTTAATCTCCATACTACTTTCCCAACTAACTACCTTGAGACCTAACTATCCTACTAACCTATATATTGAGGTTGAATGTACATACATCCCATATCATCTTAGAATTTTTAAATGATGAATGAAGTCATGAAAATTCCCTGTTGAAGTGGAACATTTATAAGTGAATACCCCAATAAGCAAATGTTAAAATGCTAAGAATTCAAAACCACCTTGGTCATATTTGGCATGGTGTTTCATTGTTCATTCTTATTATATAATTATTTTTTGAATTTCATATCTTACTCAACCCTAAGTCTTGAATTGATTGCACATTTTATAAATATACATGTGTGTATGGACTGATAATGATGAGAACCCAAACCATCATTGATCCATTTAACTGGGTTGTTTACCTCAATTCTCGATTAGGTAATTATACACACAACCCAATAGCTCTATTGGGGAAGTAAATAGATGGGTGGGGTGTACGTAGGTAGCTTGGGTATAACATGTGAGCAAATAATTTTTTTTTTTATAAGAAGGTAGGTGAGAAAAAAGAATAAGGAAAGTGGACAAAACTCAATGCTTGCCCAAGATCCAATAATTGGGATGAGCTGTTGTTCATCCAAAACCGGACTTGGATAGTCATGGAGGTTGGGTCCCTAAGGCCAACAATCACAAACTTTTAAAAACACTAATTTTTCACCAGTTGGAAAAAGAATTTATTAAGAAAAAACATGCTGAGAGTGTAAGAATCTTGAAATTTGGGTGCACTTTTGAGAACTCATAACCAGGTAGGGTGGAACTGCTCATCACCAATCATTACCTTATGATCGAACACTTCTCTAGATCTTTGTCATCTGTCCTTCATTTTGAGTGATTTAAAAATGTTATGAGAGCGTTACCTCAAGCTCTCGAAATCATCTTTGAAGTGCAAAGGAAAGGGAATAATGAAAAAATAGCAAGAAGAAAAATAAGCTTTTCAAGTTACAAAACATTTTTTTTTCTTATTTCTTCTCTTTGGACCCCTTCTACTTTCAAAGCTTCTAACTTTCCCATTTCTTGTTATTTTAAACAATTTTAAAGTGCTATAGGAGCGCCAACCTCAGTTTTATAAATCATCTTTCAACTGTAATAACAACAGAGCAACATAAAAACAATTTTTGGGGTGTTTGGGAACTGGCTTTGTAGTGTTCTGTGGTTTGTTTTTTTTCAGTGCTTGACGGCCTCTACTAGGGGGGCCGTAACTTTCTGGTTTTTAATCTGTTTAGAAAGAAATTAGTGCGTCAGATGCGCAAGAGGAGGCGTTCAAGTTTTGTTTGGACATCAGAAACAACAGAGCCGTCCCCTTGGATCCGGCCTGCCCAGAGTGCTTAAGTGTTTGCTCACCGGCCGTTCTACACTAGTTCAGAACTGTCTGTAAATTGACCATATTTCATGGAAGATTTTGGTGTACTAACTCACTTACAGCAATCCCTGAAGCATTTCACAAATGCTGCAGTCCCTGAATTGGGGTACTTAGGGTTTAGGGTTTAGGGTTTAGGGATTCAGAACTAAATAGGTGCAACAAGTTCAACATGGGGCCAGGCTCTAGCCTGCTATTAGAGGCATTCACAACCCAAACAGCAAGTTACTTGGACAGAAGATGGTGGATGAGATTGATTACTTTGTTCCCATGCCTTAGAATTTTGCAATACCTATATGTTGGTGTTGCTGCACCAAGGTTGCCATACCCCATTCCTAGGGTTGCACAACACCATGGCCAAGCTTTGAGTTTGATCACAAGTCTTCTCGATTATTGATAAGTTTCCTATCTTGACTTACTACCCCCCTAGCCTCACACCCCTGCCCATGTTAACAATGTGTAAGGAAAAACATATGTACCATTAATTGGAGCCACTTTGGTTCACTTTGTTCCCAATGACCATTCTCTGCTGAGGGGAATGGTCATTGGGAACATAGTGAATCAAAATGGCTGTTAGGGGTCCGGATTGGCAATGGCCCAATGGCTCTTGGGAAATTGCATTGGATGAGAACATTCATCCACCAAGAATGGATCCCATTACATCTCTTTTGTATTCTGGTGGTGAAAATTTGTCAAAAAAGTTTAATTAAGGAAAAAAAAAAAACAAAAGTGAAGTCATTCTGGAGGGTTTCAATCAACATAAGTGAGAAAAAAAATTCTATATTTTATTTTAGGTGTAGTAGCCAGAAATATAAAAGCTTGATTATAATTCTTTTCTTCATATCTGCTTTTTAGCCAGATTTGGCTAAATCTTCCTAAGGATGGTCACCATTTTTTCTACATCTTCCTATGGATGATCACCTCTAAAATTACATTTAAAAAAATTCTTACAAAAGAGACACTGCTGGTGAGCGACCCATATAATAAGGCTTGCTTCACACTGGGAGTAAGGGCTGAAAAAACTTGGGCCAACTTTGAGCATTTTCTACTTGTTGTTTGGCCCCAAGTTACTAATAAATGCTAGAACATTGATGTCAGGATATTAACAAGGGGTGTGTCACACTGTGTGGCTTTGCCCATGCATTGAAAAGTATCTTAAGGTAAAAGAAGAATTATGGAAATTCAAATATTTCACCATGCAAAAATATAATCTCAAAAAAATCCTCTTAAAGAAACCAAAATCCTTCAAGATATCATAACTCTATAACTAATCTCAAGTTTCAACACAAGCCAAAATATCATCTTTCAAAAATCCTCATATAAAAATAGACCTATTATTTATTACCTAG
>Ga0116227_10008851_pt1 | contig 18669 bp, 16 predicted proteins | sample S1TSphgellanicum_FD_89693 | JGI IMG/M metagenome (GOLD analysis project Ga0116227, IMG submission 89693) | Host-associated microbial communities from peat moss isolated from Minnesota, USA - S1T2_Fb - Sphagnum magellanicum MG | ecosystem: Host-associated > Plants > Peat moss > Unclassified... | reverse complement strand
TGATCGGTGACATCGGGGGCACCAATGCGCGGCTCGCGACCGTCGAGGTGTCGGGCGAGCTGACGGGTCGCGCGCGTCGGGGCGGGGCGGGGGCGCCGGGCGCCGAGCCGAGGCCGCGGGTCGAGTTCGTCCGCCAGCGCACGCTGGCCAGCCAGGCGTACGGGTCGCTCGCCGACGCGGTGCACGCGTTTGGCGTCGACGCGGACATCGCCGGTGCGTGCTTCGCGATCGCCGGGCCGGTCGTCGGGGGCGACGTGCATGCGTCCAACCTGCCGTGGACGGTGCATGGCGCGTCGCTCGCTGCGACGATCGGCGTGCCGCGCGCACGGCTGATCAATGATTTCGATGCCGTCGGCCGAGGCCTGGCGCTGCTCGAGGCGGATGCGGTGGCGACGTTGCAGGTCGGGGCGGTGGTCCCGGGCGGGACGATTGCGCTGATCGGGGCCGGCACCGGGCTGGGACACGCGATCGTGATCGAGCAGGGCGACGACCGCCGCGTGCTGCCGTCCGAAGGGGGGCACGCCAGCCTCGCCGCGCGGACCGAGGTCGAGTGGCGCCTCGTGCGCTACCTCTCGCAGCGGTACGGGGGTCACGTCTCGTACGAGCGCGCGATCTCGGGGCCGGGGCTCGTCGCCCTCTATCAGTTCGTGCTGGAGGACGGGCTCGCGGCGGCCGGGCCGACGATCGGCGCCGAGCTCGCCCCGAGGATCCGGGGTCGGTGATCACGCGCCACGCGCTCGCCGGATCGGACCCCGCGTGCGTCGCCGCCGCCGAGCTCTTCGTCGGGCTCTTCGGCGCACAGGCCGGCAATTTCGCCGTGACGACGATGGCGACCGGCGGCGTCTATCTCGCCGGCGGGATCGCCGCGCGCATCCGCCCGCTGCTGGAAACCGGGCGATTCCTCGACGCGTTCGCCGAGAAGGGCCGGATGACTGCGCTCCTGCGGACGGTCCCGGTCCACGTCATTCTCGACGACCGGGTGGGGCTGCTGGGTGCGGCCGCGGTCGCCGCAGCCGAGGCGGCCGTCCCCACCGTCTGATCGGCAGGCGATCCGATCGGATCGCGCTGTCGTAGATCACGCAGGTGAACTGGCGGTGCCTGAGTGAGGCGCACGCACCGAGTGGTGCGGGCAAGGTACCGGTTTTGATCGGTGCGTGCGTCCTCACACCCCGGTGATGCGAGACCGGCCGACGGGAGTGCCGTCGGCCGGTTCGTGCAGACGCGGGTCAATCGGCGTCGGGCCCGGCGCGCGGTCGTTCCGCCTGTCAGTCCGCCTGGTAGTAGGCGTTGATCGACCACTGCGTCATCGCCTCGCGAAGCGCCCCGACCGACCGGGCCGGCACGCCACGGATCAGCGCCTTGACGGTGGCGACGACCGTCGCCGGGGGCATCCCATCGTCGCGCAGCGACTTTGCGTACGAGGCGACCGCCTCGCGACAGGCCGCCCATCGTGCCCCGCGCTCGAAGCGCGGCAGGGCGTTCGGTGTCGCGACCTCAATGGCCCGGGCGACCGCTTCCTGGGCGCGGTGGCGGCGGGGGAGAATCGTCGTGCTTTCCTGCTCAATCGGATCCGCGAACGTCACTGGGTATATCCTCAAATCGAGGGCTGGGCTCGGCCGCTCGTGCAAGAAGTCGAATTTTTTCTGGTCCCGCAAGTTAGCCGGAATCGCTTGGTGGCGGCGCTCGGTGACTGTTCAGAAATGTTACACCAATGGTGCGGCAGGAACGGGGACTGGTGCAACGAGCGCGACGGGCTCGACCGGACGGCGGTCGCGGACTGGGCGTGTCAGGAGCGGGGTTTCGTGGATGTAGCGGCTGTCAACCAGTTGCCGGACGAGGAACATCGCGACATCGGCGCGTGAAATCCACCCGGCACGCTGGCCGTCCAAGTCAATGATGGCGCGGAAGTTACCTGTCGCCGGTCCGTCCGTGAGAAACCCCGGGCGGACGATCGTCCACTCGAGGTCGCTCGCCCGGATCAAGGCCTCCTGGCGGTTCTTGTCATCGTACATCGTCCGGAGCAGCCACGGCAGGACGATGCGGTCGTAGACGAAGCCCCCGTGGCCGCGGCTGTCGCCGCAGCCGATGCCGGTGACGCAGATGAGCCGTCGGACGCCGTGTGCGGCCATGCTGGCCAGCAGGTGGGTGGTCCCCTTCGAGAAGAGGGTGACCGTCCGGAGCGTCGGTCGTGCGCCGAGGACGCAAATCACGGCGTCCTGGTCTCGCATCACGTCGTCGACGGCCCGCGGGTCGAGGACGGTGCCGGCGACTCGGTGGAGCCGGCCGTCCGTGGCCGGCAGGGTGGCGGCCCGGCGGGCGAATGCCGTCACCGTGTGCCCTTCGAGGAGTGCCCGTGTGGTCGCCGCTCGTCCCGTTCCGCCCGTCGCGCCGACGATCAGGAGACGCATGCGGAAAAGGTCGACCGGCGGCGCGGTCAGCGGCAAGGACGGGGGCGGTCACCGGAAGTGGTCGCTAGCTTCCACCCGTCCCTATGCGAAGCCGGCGCCTGGAGCGAGCGGTGCGCGCCGTGCTGGTGCGCTGGGCGGCGGCGCTCGATCGCCGCGCGCCGGAGGTGGCGACGGACGCCGCGACGCGGGAAGCGCGGCCGGTGCTCTACCTTCGCTACGACCGGATCGGCGACATGATCCTCGCGACGGGCCTGCTGCGGGCGCTGGCCGGTGCCGAGCCGCCGTGTGCGGTCGACGTCCTCGCCTCGCCGGAGAACGCCCCCGTCCTCGAGGGGAACCCGCACGTGCGGTCGGTGATCGTCTTCGACCGGCGCCGCCCGCTCTCGTGGTGGCCGACGCTGCGCCGGGTGCGGCGGGCGCGGTACGCGGCGGTGCTCGACTGCCAGGTTTTTTCGCCCTCGACGACGACGCTGCTCATGATGCTCGCCAGCGGCGCTCGCTGGCGGGTCGGCGTCGCCAACCGCGGCATCGATGCGGCGCTCACGCATCCGGTGCCGGTCCCCCCGTCGGCGCGTCACGTCATCGAGTATTCGGCGGCGCTCGCGGCGCCGTTCGGTGTCGACGCCGCGACGACCGACTGGCGGCCCGAGCTCTTTCTCCGGGACGCCGAGCGGGCGGCTGCCGAGTCGCAGTGGGCGGCCGCCGCGACGGGCGCTGCGACTGGTGCGATCGGGGGTGCTCCCGACGAGCGCGCGGTGCGGCTCCTCGTGAACATCTCCGCCGGCAAGGCCTCGTGCCGCTGGACGGAGGCCGGGGTGATCGCGCTGCTCCAGTGGGCCGCGCGTCGCGAGGGTCCGCCCGGTCGCGGCCGAGGGGTGCGTCAGACGGTGCTGCTGATCGCCGCGCCGTCCGACGCCGAGCTGGCGGCGCGGATTGCCGCCGCGACCGGTGTGTCACGGGCCCGCACGCCGCGGATGCGCGATGCGCTGGCCCTCGTGTCGACCGCCGACTGCGTGGTCACGCCGGACACCGCGATCACCCATGCGGCGTCGGCGTTCGACGTGCCGGCGCTTGTGCTCGCGCCGCGTGGCAAGGATGCGCACTGGGGGCCGTATCGCACGACGGGGCGCGCGATCGCGTCGCCCGGCCGGTGGGTCGACTCGATCCCGGTCGAGGCGGTGTGCGACGGGCTCGCCGTGATGCTCGATGCCGTGGTCGATGCGCCGACCCGTCGCCTTGAGCGCGACCGGGCCTCGCCCTAGACTCTCTGGTTTCGCGGACGCCTCGTCCGAGGCGCGTGGCCTGATGCACCCTTACGCTGGACCGCTCGTGTCCCTTCCCCTCGCGGCGTGGCGCTAGTCTCCGGACTGCCGCGGGCGATCGTTCGCTATCGGGTGCCGATCGTGGTGGCGTGGGTCCTGATCGCGATCGGCCTGGTCCCGTTTGCCGCCGACGTCTCCGGGCGACTCGAAGCGAGCGCGTCGCAGGTCAACGACCGTGAAGCGGGCATCGTCGAGCGGATGCTCGTCACGAAGTTCGCGGCCCCCTATGGCTCGTTCGCCGTGCTGGTCGTGACGGGGCTCCCGTCGCCGGCGACGCCTGCGGGCGCGGACGCGCTGCGCCACATCATCACGGTGGTCGACAGTGCGCCGGGCGTCCGTCGATCGCTCTCCTACCTCTCCACACCGGACTCGGTCTTTCTTTCGCCGACCGGGACGTTCGTGCTCGTCGGCCTCGACCGGAGCGGCAACCCGGCGAATGCGCTCGTCCCGGGGCTCCGGGCCGCGAGTACGCGGGCGAGTGCGACGTTGCGCCACACGTATCCGGGGCTCGCGCTCGCCTGGACCGGGGATGCGCCGTTCAACTACGACGGACGCGAGATCAGCGCCGGCGACGCGCGGAACGGCGAGCGGCGGATCTTCCCGCTGACGGTCGTGCTGCTGCTGATCGTCTTCGGCAGCGTGACGGCGGCGCTCTTGCCGGCGATCGCCGGTGCGCTGGCGATCGGCCTCAGCCTCGGCGCCGCGGCGCTGCTCGCGCCCCACTGGCCGCTGTCGATCCTGCTCGAGAACATCGTCACCATGCTCGGACTCGGCATCGGCGTCGACTACGCGCTCCTCATGGTGAGCCGGTTCCGCGAGGCGCTGGCGCAGGGCGAGACGCCGGTGGCGGCCGCCGAGGAGGCGGTGCGGCACGCGGGGCACACGGTCGTCGTCTCGGGGGCGGCGGTGGCGATCGGGTTCGCGGCGCTGATCGCGGTCCCGGTCGGCGACCTGCGCTCGATCGGGGTCGGCGGTCTGCTCACCGTCGCGTCATCGGCGCTCGTGGCGACGACGCTGCTGCCGGCGTTTCTCGTCTGGCTCGGCCCGCGGGTGAACCTCGGTCGCGTGCGGCGACTCGACTCGGCCCGCAGCGCCGACGGCGGGGCGCGCTGGCGGCGGTGGGGCGCGTGGGTCGCGGCGCACCCGTGGCGGGTGCTGCTGGTCGGCAGCCTGCCGCTGGTGCTGCTGACGGCGCAGGCGCCGCGACTGAGCGACCGGCTGCCGAGTGGCGAGGACTGGCTGCCGCAGTCGATGGAGTCGGCGCGCGCGATCCGCGCGATGCGGGCGATGGGGAAGATCGGGATCGTGGAGAACACGCGGGTGGTGCTCGAGCTGCCCGCGGGGTCGACGGCGTTTACGGAAGCCGGCTGGCAGGCGACGCGGCGCGTCGCCGAGATGCTGGCGAAGGACCCGCGGGTCGCGCGCGTCCGGTCGTTGCCGGCGCTGATCCATGCGGACCACCCGAGTCCGACGGCGCTCGGCTACGTCCCGGTCGATCTGATCCGGTCATTCGTGAGCCGGGACCAGCGAGACGTGATTCTCGAGGTGATCCCGAGCGAGTCGACGACGCCGCGGGCGCTCAATGATTTCGTGCACGATGTGCGCGCCACGCCGGTCGCCGCGCTGACCGGGGTGGCCGGTACCCGGCTTCGGGTCGGCGGACTGCCGGCGCAGAACACGGATTACACGGATGCGATCGCCGGGCACATCCCGCTGGTGGTGCTGCTGGTCGTCGGCGGGACGTTCGTCGCGCTGCTGATCGGGTTTCGGTCGATCCTGATCCCGATCAAGGCGGTGGCGCTCAACCTCCTCTCGGTCGGCGCGGCGTTCGGGGCGACGGTGCTCGTCTTCCAGGACGGGCACGGGCTCGCGCTGATGGGCGTGACGACGCGGGTCGATGGGCTCTTCCCGGCGGTGCCGGTGATCGTCTTCTCGCTCGTCTTCGGCCTGAGCATGGACTACGAGGTCTTTCTCGTCGCGCGCGTCGCCGAGGCGCACCGGTCGGGACTCGGGATGGTGGACGCGCTGGCGGACGGTGTCGCCCGGACGGCGGGGGTGATCACGAGCGCCGCCGCGATCATGGTGGTCGTCTTTGCGTCGTTCACGCTGGGCGATTTCCTGCTGATCAAGATCCTGGGGTTTGCGCTCGCGGTGGCGGTGTTACTGGACGCGACGGTGGTGCGGCTGGCGGTCGGTCCGGCGGTGTTGCGGCTGGCGGGGCGCTGGAACTGGTGGCCCGGCGACGGCTGGCGCGCGCGCGACAGTATCGCGCCAACGCCGCGGCCGGTGCGGGCCGTGGCGGACGGCGAGGCGGCCGACTAGCGGAGTTGATGCGGTATCGCGTTGTCGGACGGCGGGTTAAGCCGTTCTAACGTTGCCGCGGGGTGGTTAATCCGTCCTCATCGGTATGTCGAGCGATGAACGTCGCGCGCCGCGTGCGCGCCCGCCCCGTCAGACCCCGCGTCATGCGCCGCGCGTGGCGCCGCCGACTCCCACGTCCGGGTCGAAGCCGGTCAGCGGACCGGCGGTGACCGCGTCGGTCTCGCGTCGCCGGACGCCGAGTGTGACGCCGATCGTGACGCCGACGCTGACGAATTTTTCGGTGAACCGGGCGGCGACGGCCGCCGGTGGCGCCCCATCGCGTCGGGCGGTCGGGCGCGATGCCGCCGTGTTGCCGATCCTGGTCGTGGACGGCGACGAGCAGGTGCGCGCGGCGCTGACGGCGATGCTCGAGTCACTGGGCTACGCGGTCGTCTGCGCGGACAGTGGCGAGGCCGCGCTCGCGTTGCTGGCGCGGAGCCGGTTCGCGCTGATGCTGAGTGATGTGCGGCTGCCGGGGCTCGATGGCGCGGAGCTCGTGCCGGTGGCGCTCGACGTCGATCCCGACATGGGGATCATCATGGTGACGACGGCGAGCGACGCCGCGACGGCGACGGCGGTGCTGACGGCTGGCGCGTGGGACTATCTGACGAAGCCGCTCGGCACGGCGACGCTGCGCGGCGCGGTGCAGCGCGCGCTGCGGCGCCGGGAGCAGACGATCCGTCGCACGCGGCACGCGATCGAGCGCGAGGTCGCGGCACGGACGGCGGCGATCGAGCGCGAGCGGGCGTCGCTGGAGGCGCTGACGCTGGCCACGGTCGAGGCGCTGCTCAAGGCGATGGAAGCGCGCGATCCCTACCTCATGGGTCATTCGCAGCGGATGGCGTCGCTGGCGGCGAGCGTGGCGGAGGCGCTCGGGCTGGAGCCGGAGGCGGTCGAGCAGGTGCGGCTGGCGGCGCGGCTCGCGGACGTCGGGAAGATCGGTCTGCGGACCGAGGTGATGAACAAGCCCGGGCGGCTGACGCCGGAGGAGTTCGACCACGTGCAGGATCACGTGCGGATCGGGCTCGAGATCCTGTCGCCGCTCGATCATCTGGGCGTCGTGCTCGACTACATCCGCGATCATCACGAGCACTGGGACGGGACCGGGTATCCGCGGGCGCTGGCCGGGGACGCGATCACGATCGGTGGGCGGATTCTGGCGGCGGCGGATGCGTTCGTCGCGCTGACGTCGCGGCGCGCGTATCGCGAGCCGCGGACGCCCACGGACGCGCTCGATCACCTGCGCGAGTCGGCGGGGAGCCTGCTCGACTGGACGGTGTACGCGGCGCTGCGTGACGTGATCGAGAGCGGGCTGCCGCCGCTGCCGTAGTCGCGCGCGGGCGCGTCGGACCGCGAGGGGACCGCCAGGTGGGACACTTGTCTCGCGAGCCTCTATAGCGACCCATAGACGGTGCGAGCGACCTCGTCAACCGCACGATTCGTCTGGCAGTCGCATCGCGCAGGCAATCACTTTGCGATTGTCGCCCGCGGTCCGCTCCTTGCGTTCCACCGGTGACGGTGAGTTCCCGCCGAGCCGGTTGCCGGATCCTGTCAGGATCGGCATCGGTGCACATTCATTTCAACAGGGTATCGCATGCAGATCCTCCGTCAGTCGTGGGGACGCGCGCTTCTCGTCGGCGCCGCCGTAGCCGGAATGGCACTGGTGGTCTCTCGCGACGCGCGCGCACAGGAAGCCGGGTCGGTCGAACTCGGTGGTTTCGGTCGGTTCACAAACATCGATGTGCCGGGGCAGAACTTCGGCAACAAGATCGGCGTTGGTGGCGAGCTCGGCGTCTTCTTCGCCGACCGGTTCTCGGTCGAGGGCGCCGCGTCGGTCACGAACACGCACGACCGTGGCGGCAACGGCGGGCAGTACGTGCCGATCGCCGCGCGCATCGTGTATCACCAGCCGCTGGGCACGGAGCGGGTCGAGGGATTGCTCGGCCTGGGCTACGTGCGCAACCAGTACTTCGCGTTCCCGAGCTCGAACAACGGCGACAATGGCGTCGACGGTCTCGTCGGCATCAAGGCGCTCTTTCTGCCGTGGCTCGGTGTCCGGATCGACGGGACGCTCGACTACGCCCCGACGCCGGCGGAGTTCACGGACGGTGACCGGCTCAAGGTCGGGGTCCAGGCCGGGCTGACGTTCTTCTTCCGGCATCATCACCAGGAAGAGGTCGTGGCTGCGGCCCCACCGCCGCCCCCCCCGCCGCCGCCGCCCCCGCCGCCGCCGCCCCCCCCGCCGCCGCCTGATGCGGACAACGACGGCGTGCCGGACTCGGTCGATGCCTGCCCGAACACGCCGGCCGGCGAGCCGGTCGATGCCCGCGGCTGCTCGGCGTCGCAGCGCGACAGCGATGGCGATGGCGTCGTCGATTCGAAGGACCGGTGCCCCAACACGCCGCCAGGCACGGCCGTCGATGCGGTCGGCTGCCCGGTGCTGTTCGACAAGAAGACGGACCTGGTGCTCGAGGGCGTGAACTTCGAGACGAACCGGGCGACGATCCTGCCGGTGTCGTACGCGATTCTCGATCGGGTGGCGCAGAGTCTGGTCGGCAATCCGGACGTGGTCGTCGAGATCCGGGGCTACACGGACAACACCGGTTCGCTCGCGTTCAACAAGCAGCTGGCGAAGGACCGCGCGACATCGGTCCGGGACTACCTCGTGAGCAAGGGCGTGCGGGAGATCAACCTGACGGCCGTGGGCTTTGGCCCGACGAACCCGATCGCGTCGAACAAGACGGTGGAAGGGCGGGCGAAGAACCGTCGGGTGGAGCTGCACAAGGTGCGGTAACGCTCTGGGCGCCTGGAGTCTGGTGCAGACCGGCGGTTCGGTGGGGAGGGATCTCCTGCCGGACCGCCGGTTGCATCGCGTCAGTCGCCTGGTGGGCCGCGGTCGATCACGCGGGCGGGTCGACCGGGGTCGCGGGAGAGGTCGTCGGCGTAGCCGGGCGGGAGGTCGAGGACGTCCTTCCGCTCGAGGAGCATGACGGTGAGCGTGCCGCGCCGCGTCGGTGGGCGTGGCGGGGCGACGCGGACCCAGGTGTCGATGCCGGCGCGCATCAGGAAGCGGTGCAGCCGATCGAGGCTGAAGCGGCGGAGGTTGCCGCGCACGAGGGCGGAGACATCGGGTGGCGCGAGCCCGATGCACGAGGCGAGGTCGATCTGCGACCAGTCGCAGGCGACCATCTGTCGGCGGATGCCGCGGGCGAGGTCCGCCTTCGCCATCTCGATGGCGCGGTCGTCCTTCGGGTGGGGCCACATGCGGTGAGTCCTCGTGCGATCGGGGTGGAGCGGCACGATCGGACATTGCATGCCCGGGCGCGGCATCGCCGCGGACGCGATCGCATCGGCGTGTGGCGTCGGGTGGGCGCTGGGCTCCGCCGCCGATGCGGGCACCGCGGGCGACCTGGGTTCCGCGCCGGCGCGGGCCCATGAGCAATTCTGCGAACGGGGTAGAATTGCGCGGTGCTGTCGCGCGGATCGTCGACGGAATTCAGTCGCCGTTTCTGGAGACAACTACGATTGGGAGTACAGCGCGCGCGGTCACCCAAAACACACTGTTCGCAGTATTGCTCATCTCCCGTGGGCGGCGGCGCTCGGCGGTGTACAGGGTGGCCCCGCAGGCGGGTCTGGTCAGTCGTGCGCGTTCTCCTCGATGAAAACCTGCCGCGACCGGGCGCCCGCGATCCTTGTTCAACAGTAGCGATCGTAATACTTTACGTCGCTCTCCCGGCGCGGTAGCCAAGTGGTAAGGCAGCGGTCTGCAAAACCGCTATTCGGCGGTTCGATTCCGCCCCGCGCCTCTCGGGTCGTGATCGGCTGACCCCTGGTCCACGGTCAGCCGGCGTCGCCCGCCGCCGTCACGCACCGATCACGAGATGGTGCGCGCGGCCCTACGCGAGGCCTACTTCCGGTACTTCGCGTCCGGCGTGACGCCCAGCGCCGTCGCCAGATCGATCTGGTGGTCCTGCTCCTCGCGCACGATCCCGCGCAGGATCTCGGCGAGCGCGATCTCGTCCAGCGCCTCGGCCTGCCGGATCCGCTGGCGATAGTTCGCAATCGTGTCGTCCTCGGCGCGCAGATCGGCCCACAGCATCCCTTCATTGTCCTCGGCGACTTCCACCGGCTTCGGCTCGTGGACCGGGTACGCGCCGAGATAGTCGATCTGTCGAGCGACCGCGAGCGCGTGGTTGAGCTCCTGATGCGCGTGCTCCTCGAGCTGCTCGGCGATGCTCATGTTCACGGCCTTGTCGAGCTTCTGGCTGAAAATGATGTACTGGATGATCGCCTTGTACTCGCGCGCGAGATCCTCCTGCAGTCCCGCGATCAGCTCCTGTCGCGCCGCGTCCGCGGCGCCACCATCCGCCTTCGTCGCGCCGGACTTCTTCGCATTATCGGGCTTCGTCGCCATGCTCGGGTCCCCTGGAGTGATGCCACTGTGGCCCAGTCGGCCACGCCACAAATCAGTACGCCACGAATCACAAGATATCGCGCGGCATCCTCATCGATATCAATGCAATTGCCGCGCCCGCTGAGACAGAGCCGCACGCACGGGCATGTCAATTGCTCAGGGAGCCGGAGCGTTGCACCCCGGCCGGCGGAGCAGACTGGTGCCATCGTTGGAAGGACGTCAATCATTCGAGCGGCGTCGATCGTTCGCCAATTGCCGGGCAGCCGTCCTCGCGGGCGCAGCCGGGTGCACTACCGGACCCCGTGCGCCCGTCGCGTGGGCCAGGGGCTCCGTCGCCTGCGCCGCCGCGATCGGCTGCTTTCTCGTCGCGGCGTGCGACCGCGCCGCGCCGCGTGAGCCGGACGGGTCCGCCGTCGGGATCGTCCGCACCGCGATGGCTGGCGAGCTCGCGCCGTCTGGAGCGACCACGGCTGGAGATTTGACGCGACCGGCTGCAGCCACGGCCGGCCCGGTCGCGCCGCCCGGTGCGACCGGAGCCGTCGGCGGCCTCGTGCCGGGCGCTGCGCTCGGTACGGACGGCGAGTGGCTGACGCAGGGCAAGGACTACGGGCAAACGCGATACAGCGCGCTCGCCGAGATCACGCCGGCCAACGTCGGATCGCTGGCGTCCGCCTGGTCGTTTTCGACCGGCACCGTGCGCGGGAATGAGGGGGCGCCGCTCGTCGTCGGCGGGACGATGTATCTGGTGACGCCGTTTCCCGATGATGCCTACGCCCTCGATCCGGTCACGGGCGCGATCAAGTGGGTCTTTCACCCCAACACGGACCCGTGGTCGATCGGGATCTCCTGCTGCGACGTCGTCAACCGCGGCTGGTCGTATGCCGATGGGAAGCTCGTGTACAACCTGCTGGATGATCGCACGATCGCGCTCGATGCGACAACCGGTCGCGAGCTCTGGGAGACGAAGCTCGGCGACGTGAAGACCGGAATGACGATGACGATGGCGCCCCTCGTCGTGCACCAGACCGTCTACGTCGGGAACTCGGGCGGCGAGATGGGCCAGCGGGGGTTCGTCGCCGCGCTCGACCTCGCGACCGGCGCGGTCAAGTGGAAGGTCTGGAACACCGGCAGCGACCACGATGTGATGATCACGCCGAACACCCGGCCCTTTTACGCCAAGGACCGCGGCACCGACCTCGGGCTCCACAGCTGGCCGCCCGACGGCTGGCTCCATGGCGGGGCGACGGCGTGGGGATGGCTCTCGTACGATCCCGAGCAGAACGAGATCTACTACGGCACGTCCAACCCCGGACCGTGGAACCCGGATCAGCGCCCCGGCCCGAACATGTGGAGCACGACCCTGTTCGCACGCGATGCGGGCACGGGCGAGGCGCGCTGGCTCTACCAGCTCACGCCCCACGACATGTGGGACTTCGACGCCGCCAACGAGTGGATTGCCGTCGACCGAACGATCAACGGCACCCCACGGCAGCTGCTCGTGCACTTCGACCGCAATGCGTACGCCTACACGGTGGATCGACGCACCGGCGAGGTCCTCGTCGCCAAGCCGTTCGCCTACCAGAACTGGTCCACCGGCTTCGACTCGGCGACCGGCGCTCCGATCGTCAATCCCGACAAGCGGACGATGCAGGGGGTCAACGTCACGAACATCTGCCCGTCCTCCATCGGCGGCAAGGACGAACAGCCCGCGGCGTATTCGGCGGTGACGGGTCTCTTTTACGTGCCGGCCAACCACCTCTGCGAGGACTACCAGGCGTACGAGACGAGTTTCATCGCGGGCACGCCGTACTGGGGGGCGAAGCTCAATATCTACCCGGCGCCGGGCGGCTACCGCGGCGAGCTGATCGCCTGGGACGCGATCACCGGGCGCCGCGTCTGGGAGGTTCACGAGCCGTTTCCGGTGTACAGCGGCGTGCTGACCACGGCGAGCAACGTCGTCTTCTACGGCACGATCGACGGCTGGTTCAAGGCGGTCGACGCCCGTACCGGCCGGCTGCTCTGGAAGACCCGGACCAGCTCCGGCATCATCGGCGCCCCGATGACGTACCGTGGCGCCGATGGGCGGCAATACGTCGCCGTTCTGAGCGGCGTCGGCGGCTTCATGACGACGATGAGCGCCATTCCGGGCTATCTGCCGGCCGGCGGCACGCTCAACGTCTATGCGCTGCCGCGGCCGTCGGGATCCGATGCCGCGCCGTAGCCCGCGACGCCCCGGGAGCGGCCGCCACGCCTGGCTCGACGTGACGATCCTGATTCCCGCAGTCGGCCTCCTCGCCAGCGGTCGCGCGTCCGTCACGCCGCCAGTCTCAACGCCAGTCGCCGCATCCGTCGCGACGGCCACGAGGACGCTTCGCGTCTGTGCCGATCCGAACAACATGCCGTTCTCCGATTCGGGAGCGCACGGCTTCGACAATCGGGTGGCGTCGCTCATCGCCGGCGACCTGCATCGCACCCTGCAGTACGTCTGGTATCCGGAGCGACGCGGATTCATCCGTCGCACGATCGGCGCGGGGACCTGTGACCTCGTCATCGGGGTGCCGACGGGCCTGCCGGGCGTCCGCACGACGCGGCCCTTCTATCGATCGACGTACGTCTTCGTGACGCGCGCCGACGGCGAGGACGCAATCCGGTCGCTCGACGATCCCCGGCTCCGCACCTGGCGCGTCGGGCTGCACTTCACGGGCGGCTCCGCCAATCCGCCGCCGTCGCATGCCCTGGCCCGCCGCGGCATCGTCGACAACGTCGTTGCCTACAGCATTTACGGCGACTACGCGACGCCGTCACCGCCAACCCGCCTGATCGACGCGGTCGCCGCCGGTGACATCGATGTGGCGATCGCGTGGGGCCCGATGGCCGGCTACACCGCGTCGCGCGAACCGGTCGCCCTGCGGGTCACGCCGGTCAGTCCGGCGGATGACGGACCCGGCGTGTCGTTTCCGTTTGATCTCGCGGTCGGCGTCGCGCCGGCCGATAGCGCGGCGGCGGCGGCGATCCAGCAGGTGCTCGATCACCGCCGCGACGCGATCACGGCGATCCTGCGGTCCTATCACGTCCCGCTGCTCGCCATGTCACCCGAGACGTCCCATGCCGCGAACTGACGCGGGTCATCCGAACGCCGTGCGTGCCGAGGCTGTACGGACCGAGGCCGTGCGCGCGGGCGCCCGGGACCGGTGCCGCCGGGGCGCAGGTCTCGTCGCGATGATCGTGACGTCGGTGCTGCTCGCGGCGTGCGGACCGACGACGATGGTCTCGACCGCGACCGGCCGGATCGGCCAGCCGACTGGCGCGGCGACGGGCGACGCCACGGCGACGCTGCCGGATCTGGCGACCATGCAGCGCGTGACGAGCGGACCGGGCGCGGGCGAAGCGATCGATTCGCTGCGCGCGACGATTCGCAACCCGTACACGAATCAGCCGGCCGCGATCGCCGAGGGCGAGCACCTCTTCATCCACATGAATTGCGCCAACTGTCATGGATTCGATGGCTCGGGTCTCATGGGGCCGCCGCTCACGGGCGCGTCGTGGCGCGACGGTGGCGACGATGTCGACCTCTTCAACACGATCTATGGCGGGCGCCCGGAAGGGATGCCGGCGTGGCGGGACGCGCTCAGCGAGGACGACATCTGGAAGGTGATCGCCTACATCCGCACGCTCGCCAAGCCCGGCGGGCCGGCGCACGGCACGCCCGCCCTCGCGGCGGTGACGACGCGCGAGCCAGGGGGCGGCGACGCGGTGCGCGAGCCGGTGCAGGGGACGTCGACGATGCCCGTGGATTCGGCGACGGGCAGCGCCCCGGTGTCGCCGTGAGCGGGTCGCCGTCGATCTTCGCGCCGGCCGGCGTCGGCGCCGGCCAGATCGCATCACTCGGGTGGCTCCTGACGATCATCGCGGCTGCGGTCGTGGTGATCGTGGGCGGACTGCTGATCGCCGCGCTCGCCCGGCCGCGCCGCGACCGGTCGCATGAGGTCATGCGCGGAACGGAACCGGCGTCGGCGACGCGCTGGATCATCGTCGGCGGACTCGTCGTACCGGCGTGTGTCCTGGTCGGCACGTTCGTCGCGACGGTGCTCACGGGCCGGGCGGTCGCGGCCCCGCCGACGCCACCGGTGGCCACGATCGAGGTGACGGCGCATCGCTGGTGGTGGGAGATCCGCTATCGCGGTGCGACCGCTGACCAGTCGGTGCTGACGGCCAACGAGATCCACGTGCCCGTCGGCGGCGCGGTGCGGATCGATCTGGCGTCGGAGGACGTGATCCACAGCTTCTGGGTGCCCCAGCTCGCCGCCAAGACGGATCTGATCCCAGGGCAGACCAACACGATGTGGATCGAGGCGCGCACCGCGGGCGTCTATCGCGGCGAATGCGCGGAGTACTGCGGCTTGCAGCACGCGCAGATGAACTTCGTCGTCGTCGCCGAGTCACCCGCCGCATTCGCGGCGTGGCTCGCCCACCAGCGCGAACCGTCGGTGGCGCCGACGGACTCGCTGGCCCTCGAGGGGCGCGCCGGGTTCGCCGGCCACCAGTGCGCCGCCTGTCATGCCATCGAGGGGACGACGAGCCTCGGCCGGATCGGGCCGGATCTGACGCATCTCGCGTCGCGCCGGATGATCGGGGCCGGGCTGCTCGAGAACACGCCGGCGAATCTCGAGCGGTGGGTCGTCGATGCGCCGTCGTTCAAGCCGGGCGTCGGCATGCCCGCCGAGCCGATCCCGCTGGCGGGACGGCCGGCCGTGATCGCCTACCTCGAAAGCCTCCGCTAGGACGCGCGCGATGGCCACTGTGGTCGCGGACATCGCCGAGCGGGACGCGCCGGTCGAGCGCCTCGCTCGCATCTGGGGCACGCCACCCGGGCTCCTCGGCACGCTGACCAGCGTCGATCACAAGACGATCGGCATCCGGTACCTCGTCACGGCGTTTGCGTTCCTGTTGCTCGGCGGACTCGAGGCCGGCGCAATGCGCGCGCAGCTCACGCACGGCGACACCCACTGGCTGAGCCCCGAGGCGTACAACCAGTTCTTCACGATGCACGGCGTCACGATGCTCTTTCTCTACGCGTCGCCCGTGCTGTCGGGGTTCAGCAACTATCTCTGGCCGCTGATGATCGGTGCGCGCGACATGGCGTATCCGCGCGTCAATGCCCTCTCCTACTGGACGTATCTCCTCGCCGGACTGCTGATCTACGCCAGCGTCCTGGTCGGCCAGTCGCCGGACGGGGGATGGTTTGCGTACGTGCCGATGACGGGGGCGGCGTATTCGCCCGGGCGCAACATCGATTTCTACACGGTCGGCCTGACGTTCCTCGGATTTTCGACGACGGTCGGCGCGGTCAACTTCATCGGGACGTTCTTCTGCATGAAGGCGCCGGGGATGTCGGTGAACCGGCTGCCAGTGATCCTCTGGGGGACCCTCTCGTCGTCGATCGCGGCCGTCGTCTTCGTGCCGGCGCTGACGGTGGCGTGCGTGCTGCTCTATCTCGACCGCCACGTGCATACCCACTTCTTCGATGCGGCCACCGGCGGGCAGCCGATGCTCTGGCAGCACCTCTTCTGGATCTTCGGGCATCCGTGGGTCTACATTGTCGTCCTGCCGGCGATCGGGATCGCGTCGGACATCATTCCGACCTTCTGCCGTCGTCCGCTGGCCGGCTACACGTTCGTCACGCTGTCGACGATCGCGACGATCATGCTGGGGTCCGGCGTCTGGGTGCACCACATGTTCGCGACCGGGCTGCCGCAGATGTCGACGTCGTTCTTCAGTGCCGCGAGCATGACGATCTCGCTGACCAGTGGCGTCTCGGTCTTCGCCTGGCTGGCGACGATCTGGTATGGTCGACCGCAGTTCACGGTGCCGTTCCTGTTCATGTGCGGGTTCATCATCCTCTTCGTCATCGGCGGCGTCAACGGCGTGATGACGGCGTCCGTGCCATTCGACCAGCAGCTGCACGACAGCTACTTCGTCGTCGCGCACCTGCATTACGTCCTGCTCGGCATGAATCTCTTCCCCGTCATGGGGGCGTTCTACTACTGGATCCCCAAGATGACCGGCCGGATGCTGAGCGAGCGGATCGGTCGCTGGGTCTTCTGGCTGATGTTCATCGGTGCCAACCTCACCTTCTTTCCGATGCACATCACCGGAATGCTCGGGATGCCGCGCCGCATCTATACCTATGCGTCGGGCCTTGGCTGGGATACGTCGAATCTGGTGATCACGATCGGCGCGGCGACCTTCGCCGCGGCCGTTCTCCTCTTTCTCATCGATGTCGTGCGCAGCCGATTCGTCGGGCCACTCGCGGGCGCGAACCCGTGGGATGCGCCGACCCTGGAGTGGTCGGTCTCGTCCCCGCCGCCGCCGTACAACTTCGCGGTCATCCCGACCGTCCGGAGCCCGTATCCGCTCTGGGAGTCGCGACTCGGCGAGCGGCCGGCCAGCGTGCTCGATGCCGGACCGGCGCTCGATGACGGCCGTGAGACGATCGGGACCGATGCACTCGACGGTATCCCCGTGGCCGTGCTGCAGATGCCGGAGGATTCGCCGTGGCCCCTGCTGCTCGCCATCGCGCTCGCGTGGGTCAGTCTTGCCCTCGTCTTCGCGGCGTGGAGCTGGGCGCTGATCGGGGTGGGTCTCACTGCCGCGTCGATGATCGGCTGGCTCGCACCGGCCGCGATGCGGCCGGTGCGTGCGGAGTCGGCGGGCTCCGACGAACGCGTCCCGACGACGCGAGGTCCACTATGAGGCTCGAGTGACGGCAAGCCACGCGCAGCCGATCGGCGCCAGCCGCGACGCCGAACACGCCTCCGGGCGGTGGGCGATGCGGCTCGTCATCACGACCGAGGCCTGCTTCTTCGGCTATCTCCTCTTCTCGTACTGGTATCTCGCGGCGTTTGCGACGAGGTGGCCGCCGAGTGACGCGCAGGTCTCGCTGCATCTGTCGCTCCCGAACACGGGGATCCTGCTGGCGTCGAGCGCGCTGCTCATCTGGGCGGAGTCGGGTATCAGGAATGGCCGCATCGGACAGCTGCGGACGGGGCTCGCCCTGACGACGGTGCTCGGTGCGGTCTTCGTCGGCGTGCAGTTCGTCGAGTGGTCGCGGCTGACGGTGACGCCGAGCGGCAGTCTGTGGGGCTCGCTCTTCTTCACGATCACCGGGTTCCACGTCGCCCACGTCTGCGTGGGATTGCTGATGCTGCTCGTCGTGCAGCTCGGCGCCTGGCGCGGCGCGTTTACCGCGCGACGCCACGGCTACGTCAGCAACGTTGGGCTGTACTGGCACTTCGTCGACGTCGTCTGGCTGGCGGTTTTCACCTCGCTGTATCTCGTGCCGGTGCTCAACCGATGACTGCCGCGCCAGCGACGCCCCACGGACACGGGCATCCGGCGCCGGGACGGGATCGGGTCTCACTCGGTGCCCTCTGGTTTGGGCTGGCCGGTGCGCCGGCCGCGTGGTCGTTTCAGCTCACGATCCAGTACGCGCTCACGGCACACGGTTGCTACCCGCATCGGACGCCGCTCGCGACGCCGCTCGGCCACGCCCTCGGGCCGGTGATCGGCATCGCCACCGTCCTGGCGATCGCGATCGCGCTCGCCGCGTTCGGCACGGCGCTGCGCGCCTGGCGCGTGACGCGCGACGAGGTCACGCCGTGGAGCCACGCCGTGCTCCTCGAGGTCGGCGAGGGGCGCACGCGATTCATGGCCTACGCGGGGATGCTCGCCAGCCTCCTCTTCCTCTTCGGCATCGGGCTCAATGCCGTCGCGTCGCTGCTGGCCGGGGCGTGCTAGCGACCCTGCTCACCGCGCTCGTGGCCGTATGCTACGCGGTCGGCGTGCGACGGGTCTGGGCGCACGCTGGTCGTGGCCATGGGGTCAGGTCCTCGTCCGTCTGGTGGTTCGCGGGCGGCTGCGTCGTCCTCGCCGCGGCGCTGGCGCCAGCCGCCGACCCGTGGACCGACGCTCTCTTCTCCGCGCACATGGTGCAGCACCTGCTGCTGATCAGCGTGGTGGCGCCGATGCTGGTGCTCGGCCAGCCGGTCGTCGCCCTGCTGTGGGCGATCCCCGCCCGCGCGCGGATCCGCCTCGGGCGCTGGTGGGCGGCCGGGCGCGGGCTCGCCGGTGGACTCAGGGCTGTAGTGGCGGGGGTTACGGCGCC
>Ga0116227_10008850_pt1 | contig 18669 bp, 19 predicted proteins | sample S1TSphgellanicum_FD_89693 | JGI IMG/M metagenome (GOLD analysis project Ga0116227, IMG submission 89693) | Host-associated microbial communities from peat moss isolated from Minnesota, USA - S1T2_Fb - Sphagnum magellanicum MG | ecosystem: Host-associated > Plants > Peat moss > Unclassified... | reverse complement strand
CCTACACTTCCAAGATGATCCGACTCTTAAACACTATGTCATCCTCAAGCCAGAATGGGGTACTACGGCAGTTTACAAGGTACTGGACAATGAAACTGTCAGGAAAAATTTAGGACAGTTTACCCAAGCAGATCTGGCTGATATCTGGAAAGATAGACAATACACTGATATGCGAGATGAACTGCTCCAACTGATGATGCAGTTCAAACTTTGCTATCAAATTCCTCAGCGTTTGGGTAACTATATTGCACCGCAACTACTCGATATTGACCAACCTAACTACACTTGGGATGAATCGAATAATTTAATTTTACGCTACGAATATCAATTTATGCCCAAGGGGATTATTACTCGCTTCATTGTGGAAATACATCCTTGGATTGAATATGTTTGGAGAAGTGGTGTTGTTCTCAGCAAAAATAAAACTCGGGCTGAAGTTATTGAAAATTATAACCAAAAAGAAATTAAAGTCCGTGTAGTTGGAAATCGGAAAAAAGAGTTATTAGCTGTTGTCCAAGACTACCTTGAGAAAATAAATAATTCCTTTGCGCGGTTGACTTTTAATATTCGTGTTCCTTGTAATTGTGCTCAATGTCTAGGAAGTCAAACTCCTCATTTCTATTCTGCTGAAAATTTATATAACCGATTGGAAGCTAATCGCTACGAGGTTGAATGCGAAAAAAGTTATCAAATGGTTAATGTCTGTAGTTTAATTGGTGATGCAAATTTACCACTCCATCAAGAAAATCGCGAATCTGTACGCTCTATTAGTCCATGGCAACAGGAATTAGAAGCAACAAAAGAGAAAAATACTACAATTATAGTTAACATAAGTCAAAACCAGGAAAATAAAACCATGAATCAAAGCCCTGACCAAAGCCGCAAAATAGAAATTACAGGTGGAATTATTAATGCCAGTGGTGCTGCTGCCTTAAGCTTAGGAGATATCAGTGGTACGGTTGCCAATACCATTAATCAGCTACCTGAAGGTAAAGATGGAATTAAAGAACTATTAGAACAACTTAAAACCGCAATTGAATCTGAAGGCAGTTTAAGTGATCAAGACAAGATTGATGCACTAGAACATTTACAAACTCTTGCTGAGGCTGGACAAAAGCCCAACGAGGGAGCAGTACAGAAAACGGCTAAAATAACAATCCAGGCATTAAAAGGTATATTTTCTTGCTTGCCTGATGTAGCCAAATTAGCTGAAGCTGCTAAAACATTGATACCGCTGATTGCTCATTTTTTCGGTTTGTAAATGGATTAAGGAGGCAGCCATAGCAGTCGCCACGATAGTTAGGACAAAAATTAGGTTGGCATTCCTATGGCTAGGTCCTTCCATATCCTAAGACTGATGGCGACTGCTATATGTCTCCCCGGCAAGGGAATGAAAATATTAAATAAAAACCCTGACAAGAGTGTATCAGCCTTATTTCACTCTTTGCAGAATTACGGAACTTACAATGATTCACTTCACGTTAACCCGTCTCGATTTTCTCCTGGCTTTTGTACTAAATTAGGCTATTAGTATTCCAGCTTTCGTGCCTTGCATTCCACCGATTTCATTACTTACTCTCGGCGTAGGCGAGCCAATTTTAGATTTTGGATTTTGGATTTTGGATTGGGGATTGATGACTTGTAGACTAGATGTTGGGCGTTGTTTTTTCACCCTCACTCCCCCTAATCTAAAATCTAAAATCTAGAATCCAAAATTGAGTGACCCTTTTACGAGGAGACAGGGAGAAGAAAATCCCTGGAGAGGACAGCCTCTCAGTCATAATGGGGCTGTTGCCCCTAGCATGCAACTTTCACGTCGCACACCCACATTTCGCAGGTTAATTTTAAAATCTGGGAATTTTCATAGCGATCGCACTGTCTGCCACTCCAGCAAATAATGAAAGTTTCCGCATTTTACTAGAACCTCGGAGCAGTACTGAGTAAAGTTAGCAATTTTTGTGGGGAACAAACTTAGTAAAAATACTGTTTTTTGACGACGTAAATATTAGTAAGATTTAAGAGGTTAGAAAGGATGCAGCAGACATACTTTTAAGTATGACATCCCGTTACCCTTTGAGGTCGAGGAAATTCCGGTAAAGACGTTCTGAACACCAAAAAATTTATTTTTTGGCCAAGGCTCCTTAAGGAGTCTTTGTTATTTATGGTGATTTTGGTAATTTCTGATTGTTCAATAAATTTTTAGCTATCGTAAAAAAGGATACTTTCTTAATTTTGCCTATACCGTCGTATTTAGGGTAGGCACTTTGTATATGTAATCTCAGCTTTTTATTTTCCCTGAAAACATTGAAAACAACAAAATAATTAATTTCAATACCGTTTGAATCCAATATTTTAACAGTTGCAAAATTCCCATAACCAGCATGACAGACTAATGTTGTTTTTTTCACCTAGTAACTTGATAATGTCTGGTAACAACTTCGAGAGGTTGTATCTTTCAAAGTTCAATGGTCTAGACTCTTTTGGTGCATTGTACATCAATAACTGTAATTCTTCATCAGTCAACTCATTTGATTCTTTGGTGAAGCAGTGTAAGCCATAGGTTACAATAAACTTGTATGAGATAGGATTATTTTTGTCTCTGTCGTCAAGATACTCAACCCAGTGTGCATTAAGATGTGATAAATCGTAGACTTGACTTTTATATGTAAAATTTCTCCATTGTTTTACTTCTTTGACAGTATTAAAATTATTACTCATTAGATAATATTATTCGCAATTACTGATATATTTCGTTGAGTAGTTTATCACAGCAATATCTTATACGGAGTTAAAATAAGCCTGCGTCTCTGTGTGAGACTGCTTGCAGCGAGATCCAAAACGTCCTTGCTTCAATCCCACTCTTTTAAGGGTGAGATTGAAGCAAGAACAGCCTCCTAAACGATCTATACCTCAGTTTACACCCTACTACTAGTGCTATTTATGTCATCGGTTTTCGGGCTGTTGGCCACTGGGGTGAGCATGGACAGGACGGCGTTCGCCCTTGACGGGCGTTTCGTCATCGCTCCCCGCACCTGTGATGTTTCCACCTCCAGGTAGTTTTGCAACTCCCATACGGAGATTTCTCCGTTAGAAGAGGTGACGCACCTGTGATGTTTCCACCTCCAGGTAGTTTTGCAACTGCTCTAGGTTTCTGTGTCCACTAATTTCTTGAATGACCCGCAGGGGGATACCAGCGTTGCTCATCAACGTCAAGGCTGTGCGGCGAAAACTATGGGTACTAGCTCCTTCAATATCTACTTGCTTACACCCTTCTCGGAAGATAATAGCGGCAGAGTCTGAGTGCAGGTGTCCCCTTCCCCAGCGGCCAGGAAACAAAAATCCCTCACTAGTAATTGGGGGTTTGTATTGTTCTAGAAAATGCCTTAGGTCGTCCAGGACTGGAATGGTGCGAGTAGCCAGTTTACCTTTGGTGTTACCTTTGCGGAGGATGAGTTCTGGTCTAATTCTGCCTTTTTTATCGTAGACATCGGTGATCTTTAGGGTGACTGCTTCGTGGACACGGCAACCTGTGTACAGCATGACAGCACAAAGTGTGCGGTCTCGAGCTGTGGTCAAACCAATAGTAAATAATCGCTGGATTTCTTCTGGTTTCAGAACTTTGGCTTTCCCGTGGCGGTCGATTTTCACATGGTCTGTCTAACCCGATGGTTGAACATCTGTGAGTGCTGTTCGAGTTGCACCCATAAAAACGGTACTATCACTTACTTTCATAGTGCGATTTTGCCTGTGATTGTGGCGCCAGGTCAATCCCAAGTGATTTCTCTGGTCCCGGAATTCATTACTCCCCAAGATGGGTCTCAAAAACAAGATTCTGAAGTGGCTGCTGCCAAAAGATGGATCAGTAACTAAGCTCCAGAGTTTAAAAATCAACCCATCACCTTGTTGGGGGACGAGACAATTTTGGATTTTGGATTTTAGATTTTGGATTGGGGATTAGCGACTTGTAGATTAGGGGTTGGGTATTGGTTTTTCGCCAACTCTCCTCATACTGGAGTTTAGACTAAATGGGGAAGATGCCTATGGACTTCTTTACAGAGGAAGTACGACAGCTAGATATTTAAGAGGTTTAGAAGAAAGGAAATATTACGTAGATAAAAACATTCAATTTTTATTTAATTATTTGGAAGAGGTAAATTATCATCTCTTAAATTGGTGTAGATAGTGAGAAAATCAAATATGAGAGATCCCTCCTTTGGAAGAGGAATTTTCTATCTTCAGGGAGTGTTAAGCTGAATAAAAATCCACCATTGTAGAGATGGAGTAATGTTAAGAACATCTAAAGATGGCTAGCAATATTAAAGAGCAAATTCAAGCTGACCTACAACAAGCTAAAGCTACTGGACAGTTAAGGACTGAACGGATTCGGGAAATTGTTAAATCTGCAGTTTCCCAAGTCGCAGCTGAGTTTAAGGAAGGTTCTGTAGAACTGCGTAATTTGGTGAAGGATGCTGTTACTGCTGTAGTAGAAAACTATCAGGAAAAGGGTAGTGAATTAAAAGAGGAAGTGACCGCCTCCATTGAAGGAGCATTAGAAGGAGTCAACACTAAAAGACATGAAGCTATTATCAAAACCCATGGAGAAATCAAGCAGCTACAAGCTAAACTTGATCGGGAAGAAGAAGAACTTCAGCAAGAAGTTGATGGGATGTTAGCAGAGATGGAAGCAACGGGTAAGGATAAATTCACCCATGCCACAGGTGTAGTTGAATCAGCAATTAAGGCTATTAAAGATAGTGAAGAAGTCGTTTTATTAAAGAAACGCTACGCCGATCTCCAAGCACAACTAGCAATTATCAAAGCTAACTTAGTTGCTCGGTATGGTGGACGTTCCCAGGAGGTAAAGGATTATTTAGATGAGGCGCAAAAGTGGTACAGTCAAGCTCGTCCCCAAGCTGAGTCCATGGCTACACAAGTGGAACAAAGGCGATCGCAATTAGAAGATAAACTCGGTGCAGCAGGTACGGCGTTAGCGAAAAGAGAGGTTCAGTTGAAGCAGACGTTACGGGAGTTATTATTGGCGACGGCAGATTTATTAGGGTAGGCAAGGAGCGAGGGACTAGGGGGAGAGATTGATTTGTTCTCCCCTAATCTAAAATTAAGAGTCCCCAATTACCAATCTCAATTTTAAGGTGATGATCTAGAGGAAAATAGTTTAAAGAAGATTTAGCGTATAAAGGAGAAGCTCTAATTGACACTCCTATTTAGGGTCTGCTGAAAAACTCCACAAATCGAATCTAGGTGACACACAGTGCCTAAAATAGGGACTTCGGGTGTTGGTTTTTCAAATTCACCCCACAATTTTCTACCACAGTGCAGGGATTTTGAACATCTATTTACCATAGTCTTGCACCTGTCTGGAATAAAAACGATTGAAACCCTTATTTAGAAAAGGTTCTAGCAATATTGGGCAAGCCCTATTTAAAAAACTAAAAATGGCATAGTTTTCCGCTAAACGAATATTTGTTGAACAGCGCATCTCAACGCTAAAAGTATTTAGAGTTGCTTAAGAGAGATTTGGGTTAATTCGTAACAAATATTAAAAGGTAATTAAGAGTATTTATGGATTAGTAAGACTCCGGCTTAAAAGCCTGATTTTACCCACGATATCTCACAAGTCAGTACAACGTCCTTCACGCAAATGTTGCAGTGCGCGTTGAGCCAAATTATCAAGCCGACCTGCTGCGACATCTTCCTCAAACTGCCGATCCCATACTTCTGCATCGAATTTTGCAAACCAGACTCGAAAATCAGCAAGCTCTTCCGCTCATAATTGACTGACAGCACGTTCGATTTCTTGCAAATTACTCATAAGCTTGAAGGAAGTTTACATATGGCTTACCCTCTTATGATATTACTCAGGAGCTAAATTCAACCCAAGGCGAACCCCGAAGCAGAAATCTGAGTAGGCAAAGAAACTGGGGAGATATGGGAGCATCCCATCTTCACCTGGGGTAAAATGTAAAAATTAGTAATAGCTGTAATTCAGTATAATTGCTGTACAGAACGCGGGCAGTTGGGTTGTAATTATTGGGGGTAGATGTTGCTGTCTACCCTCAATGGGAAATGGGGGAGAATAGATTAATATCTCCCCTGATGCCTAATGATTCTGGGTCCGCTTTTGCCAATGACGTAACAATACACCCAACACAACCGCTGTCAATGAACCAAACACATTTATTTGATGTTGATGTTAAACATGCTTTTTCCAGAACCTTGTGTAAATGATTTGCACCTCAATCACTTGGATGACTTGTTTTAATTATTCAATTCCATCTTCTTCTGGTTGAAGGCTACCCCAACTCTCCTCTATTACTTTCAGTGACTATCACAATGAAAACAACTAACAAATCTAATTTAATCTATCAAAAAAATAAACAAAAATGCTGTAAGAGTTGACTATCAAGAGTATTTACTGTTAAATTTAATTACTGACCAAATCAGCATTAATCCTACTAATTTAGCATCACAAATCATAAAACGCTAACTTTTATGTCAGTTTATCAAGTTCGACTTATCAACCCAAAACTAGGATTAGATTCCACCATTCAGGTACCAGCCGATCAATATATCCTCGACATCGCAGAAACAGCAGGTATCCGCATCCCATCTGGGTGTAAACAGGGAGAGTGTTCTGCATGCGTCGCTAAACTTATTAGTGGTGAAGTTGATCAAAGTGAGCAAAAATTCCTCCGTCCCCAGGAAATCCAGGCTGGCTACATAGTTACCTGTGTTACCTACCCCTTATCCGATTGTGTGGTAGAAACCCATCAAGAACAAGTTTTATATAAATCATCCCTTTACTACCAGCCAACGCAGGAAAAATGAGTGATTGGGGTAGAAATTGCCCATATTCTTAATATATTTAGTCTAAATTTCCGATGCGCTTTCCCATACCAACTAATTCTTCCCCATCACTAATTACTAAGTATTCAGCCGGACGTGATATATACTCAGAAACTATTTTAGATATATCTTTAGGTTCTATCGGAATCCTATTTGATTTTTGAAAAAACTCAGTACACCTCTACTCGTGTTTCCCGTTAAGAGTTCCCTCCCCACACGGTTTATTTCTCCGAATCAAACCGGATTCCTAGATCAATGATGACTTTAATCACAACTTAGGAGATAATCTGGTGCTAGTTGATCTGAAAATAAATTCACATACAGCAAATTCATGGATTTTTTATCTATCAATTCCTTGCTCGAAGACTTGAAAAATCCTGATCAGGCAGTCCGGCAACAGGCAACGCGAAAGATATGGCAAATCTGGTTTCAGCAAAAGGGGATATATGGACTAGAAAAAATCGACCACAGCCAAAAGTTACTGGATCAGGGAGAGATCGCTGCAGCAGAAGCCGCCCTAACGGAACTAATTACAGAACAACCAGATTTTGCTGAAGCTTGGAATCGTCGTGCTTTTCTCTACTATAGCATTGGCAATTATCAAAAATCCCTGACAGACTGTCAGCAGGTAGTGCAAATAAATCCAGTACACTTTGGGGCACTTCATGGCATGGGTCTATGTTACGCAGCATTAGGAAGGTATGGTGAAGCAATCCTGGCTTTTCAACGCGCTTTAGATATTCAACCCTACTCCCTGGTAAATCAGAAATTAATTCTAGAATGTACACTCAGACTCGGCTAATATTCAGCTAGCCTACTGTCTTTGAGCTAAAAGAGTACATCCCAAGATTGGGGAGTTAGGGGAGGAGAAACAAACAATGTATTCCTTGTGATGGTACTTAATATAGACGCGATCCTTAACAGGTTGACCCTAAACGCTGGAAATCAAGCTGTACTTCCTGCCACAAAGCCTTGTTGTAGGGGTCTGTTTTCAACGCTTTCTTGAGATAGATCTTGGCTTTGAGGGGCTGATTTTCCGCAATTAGCGCCCGTCCCCAAATTTGATAGGCTATAGCTTGCCATTGGCGTACTTCCGCATCTTCTGGTAAGCGGGCAGCTAAAGCTTCCACTAAGGCTATAGCCTGGGCAAACCGTCTAGCTTGTAAAATTCGTTGCAACTGTTCATAGGTTTTCCACTTCAGTCGGTGTTCGATTTCCACAAGATTTGGCGGTTGGGGAACCTCCGCTTTTGGTGGTGCTGGGGGTGTTACCTGAGTATCATTCTTTTCCTCCGCTGGCACTACTGCTAGCAGGAACTTATAAGCCTCCGTCAGGGCAATAAACTTCTCCTTAGCCTTGTGATCACTTGGGTTGATATCGGGGTGATATTGCTGTACCAGCCGTCGATATGACGTTTTAATTTCAGCAAAGGATGCTCCCGATCTCAAGCCCAATAAACGGTAGCAATCTCCTAGATCCATTTTTTAGATTGAGTTATGAGCAATCAGCTTAACATTAGATTTTAAATTTGGGGCTAGCAGTTCCTGCCAACCCCATTGCGGATGAGTTATTAATAAATAATATTTGTCTGGATTTGCATTACAGTTCACAATCAACAATTTACTAGTAAGCATTCAGCCAGAAGCTAACTGAATGCCTACTGATAATTATGGGCGTTCTTCAATCACTCGGTCAATGAGACCGTATTCCTTAGCCTCTAAGGCAGACATGAAAAAGTCCCGATCCATGTCTTTTTCAATTTTGGCTAAAGATTGCTGAGTGTTATCAGCGTAAATCTGATTTAACTGGTTACGAATCCGCAGAATTTCCTTAGCTTCGATTTCAATATCACTAGCTTGTCCACGAGTTCCACCAGAGGGTTGGTGAATCATAATCCGGGAGTGGGGTAGGGCCATTCGTTTCCCTTTAGTTCCAGCAGCCAACAGAAAAGACCCCATTGAAGCCGCTAAACCCACGCAAATCGTTACCACATCAGATTTGATGTGCTGCATCGTATCATAAATCGCCAACCCAGATGTTACCATTCCACCAGGGGAGTTGATGTACAGGTAAATATCCTTACCTGGGTCCTCGGAATCCAGGTAGAGCATCACCGCGATAATTTGGTTGGCAATTTCATCATCAATATCTCGTCCAAGGAAAATAATTCTTTCCCGGTAGAGGCGATCGTAGATACTGATCCAGTCTGTGAACTGACCACCGGGCATCCGGTAGGGAACCTTAGGCACACCTATAGGCATTTTTACTACTCCGTATGTAATTAGTCATTTAATTGTTGCTGAGTTACTGAGGATCTTAGATGACACTAGCAGGGAGAGGAGGATGGGCAAGTTCTTCTTTTTCAAAAACTCGGTCAATCAAACCATACTCCTTAGCTTGTTGGGGGGTCATGTAGAACAGACGATCCATGTCTTTGGTAATTTTGGCTGGTGGTTGTCCGGTGGTATAAGACAGAATATCAACCATTGATGCCTTATTTGCCAGAACTTCCCGTGCCCGAATTTGAATATCTGTTGCTTGCCCTTGGGCATAGCTCTTAGGCTGATGCAGGATAATAGAACCATTAGGCAAACTAGCACGACAACCTTTAGTCCCAGCACTCAGAAGCATTGCCGCCATACCCATTGCTGAACCGATGCAAATAGTGTGGATCGGGGGTTTGATGTACTTAATTGTGTCATAGATGGCAAAGGCTTCGGTTTCAAACCCTATGGGTTCACCGCTGTAACTGGAGGTACCTGTTGAGTTAATGTAGATTTTAATCGGTTTTTCTGGGTCATCGGACTGTAGATACAGCAATTCAGCGATGATTAATTCCGTGACAGCTGGTACCAATGGCATCCCAAGATAGACAATCCGCTCTTTCAGCAGCAAGGAAGGTAAATCTGGCGGTGGTGTGCGGTAGAAGTTATCGCCGTAATAGGGGGCTTGAACAGCCTTGATAGGGGAAATGTCCATAACACCTGAGAGCCTGAAATTATGCCGTTAACTGTAATACATCCTAGCGCGACACTAGCCCTGTTTAAGGTGTGGATTTCTCCATAAGGGGGAGAATGGGGGCAGAAGATTCCTCCTACTTCCTCCACTAAGGTCAGTCTACTAAGATATTCTGAATATTATGTTGCGCCAGACAAGTTTTCCGTAGTCTTGAAGTTACAGTGTGAAGTTATTTATCTAAATGTACATTTCCGCATCCAGGGGACTTTAAGTTATGAAAGTTAGGTTACAGCCTGTTCTAAATGATACTAATTTGGACGCTCTCCAACTGAATTCTCAACGGCAGTTGGCAGTTTCGATTTCGGCGATCGCTGGTGAAACTCTAGAGGATCACCCCTCCCTAAATCTATGCCTGATTCTGGACCACAGTGGTTCAATGGGTGGACGTTCACTGGAAACGGTAAAACAAGCAGCTAACCTTCTGGTTGACCGTCTCGCTCCTGGGGACCGTCTCAGTGTGGTAGTTTTTGATCATCGAGCCAAGGTGTTGATACCTAATCAATTTCTAACAGATCCAGAAGGGATCAAACAGCAAATTAACCACCTAAAAGCTGATGGGGGGACGGCAATTGATGAGGGTCTACGGCTGGGGATTGAGGAATTGGCGAAGGGGAAAAAAGAAGCTATTTCCCAGGCTTTTTTGTTAACTGATGGGGAAAATGAACACGGTGATAACAATCGCTGTCTGAAATTTGCCCAACTTGCAGCTAGTTATAATTTGACTTTGAATACCTTGGGATTTGGTGACAACTGGAACCAAGATGTGTTAGAAAAAATCGCTGATGCAGGTTTAGGTGCTTTATCTTATATTCAAAAGCCCGATCAGGCGATGGAGGAATTTAACCGTCTGTTTGACCGGATGCAAACGGTGGAATTGACCAATGCGTATTTACTATTCTCCCTTGCACCTAAAGTACGATTAGCGGAACTTAAGCCAATTGCTCAAGTGTCTCCAGATACAATTGAGTTACCAGTGCAGCCAGAAGCGGATGGTCGCTTGGCTGTAAGGTTGGGGGACTTAATGCAGAATGTAGAACGGGTAGTTTTAGCTAATATTTACTTGGGACAGTTGCCAGAAGGTAAACAGGCGATCGCTAATCTACAAATCCGCTATGATGACCCTGCCAGGAACCAAACTGGGTTATTGTCACCGACCCTGCCAATTTACATGAATGTGATGCAGGCTTATCAACCCAATCTCAACCCCCAAGTACAGCAGTCGATTCTCGCTTTAGCCAAGTACCGCCAAACCCAGTTGGCAGAGACCAAATTGCAACAGGGTGATCGGAGTGGGGCAGCGACAATGTTGCAAACTGCGGCAAAAACAGCACTGCAAATGGGGGATAAAAAAGCGGCGACAGTATTGCAGGTTTCTGCTACCCGCCTCCAATCAGGAGAAGAGTTATCTGAAAGCGATCGCAAGAAAACCAGGATTGTCTCCAAAACTGTTTTGCAAGATACTCCTCCCCAATGAAAGTTAGATTGTCATCAGCCCTAAGTAATCCTGATGTTGACGTGACTCAATCTAGTAGCCAACGTCAACTGGCAATTTCCATTTCAGCAGTTGCTGGTGAACTTGACCAAAATTTGCCGTTAAATCTCTGCTTGATTCTAGATCGTAGTGGTTCTATGTCTGGGACACCGATCAAAACGGTGATTCAGGCAGTAGAAAAATTATTGGATCAGCTAAAAATAGGCGATCGCATTTCTGTTGTGGCTTTTGCTGGTTCAGCCCAAGTAATTATCCCTAACCAGGTGGTTCAAGACCCGGCAAGCATCAAGTTACAACTGCGAAATCAGCTCCAGGCTGCCGGTGGTACAGTAATTGCGGAAGGACTGTCCTTAGGCATTACAGAATTACTGAAGGGGACTAAAGGGGCTGTTTCCCATGCCTTTTTGCTCACAGATGGTCATGGTGAAAGTGGTTTACGGATCTGGCAGTGGCAGTTAGGAGGGGACGACAACAAGCGGTGTTTGGAAATGGCACAAAAGGCTACTAAGGTGAACCTCACAATTAACACCTTGGGATTTGGCGATCAATGGAACCATGATTTACTAGAAAAGATTGCCGATGCTGGTGGTGGTACCTTGGCACATATTGAGCACCCCAAATCAGCCGTCGAGCAATTTAGCCGTCTGTTTCACCGGATGCAAACGGTGGGCTTGACCAATGCCTATCTGCTATTATCTCTAGTACCTAATGTCAGGTTAGCGGAGTTAAAACCCATTGCTCAGGTTGCCCCAGACACCATTGAATTACCAGTGGAAAGGGAGATTCATGGTGGCTTTACGGTGCGCTTGGGGGATTTGATGCAGAACGTGGAAAGGGTTGTTTTAGCTAATATCTATTTGGGGAGTTTCCCAGAGGGGAGGCAGGTAATTGGACATCTGCAAATCCGCTATGATGACCCGATGGTGGATAAGCAGGCTTTACTATCGTCCATGGTCCCAGTGTATGCTAATTTTACTAGGACGTGCCAACCCACCGTTGATGCTCAAGTGCAAAGGTCAATTTTGACCCTGGCTAAGTACCGTCAAACCCAGCTAGCGGAGATTAAATTGGCACAAGGCGATCGCCCAGGTGCAGCAACAATGCTCGAAACCGCCGCTGAAACGGCATTACAAATTGGTGACCAAAGTGCAGCTACAGTGTTACAAAGTGCAGCAACCCGCTTACAAGCTGGGGAGGAACTTTCTGAAGGCGATCGGAAGAAAACCCGAATTGCATCTAAGACTGTGTTAGGTGGGTAGTTTTGGTGTTGACTATAGAGGAATCCAGTTTGATGGGGGAGAAAGGATCTGTGTGGGCTTCTTAACTCTTAACAGGAAAAAAGGAGTAGAGGTGTACGGAGTTTTTTTCAACAATCAACTAGATTCCGGGTCAAACAATTTTGGATTTTGGATTTTAGATTGACCCCATACCGTCGATGTTGGGGCTTGAGTAAAAAATTTTAGATTGTAGATTTTGGATTTATGCCACAAATGAATTTGGGGGCTTGAGACCTTTTTAGATTTTCGATGCAAGAATTTCTAATCCAAAATCCAAAATCCAAAATCCAAAATCCAAAATCTAAAATTCGGTCAGAATCCCCTTCTCAAAATTGGACCAGCGATCGCCGTAGTAGTAGCCGCTAGAATTTTGAATAATGACTTTATTACCCTCGCACAGATGCAAATCTCTTTTTGATTGCTAGACCAAGACCTACAGCCATTAAGCTACCGATGATACTGGGAGGCTCTGGTAAGTATAAGTATGTCGGTGGTAACTGAACGGCGGACTCAGTAAAGTTGGCGTAAAATATTGTAGTGTAGAAGAGAGTGCTACCACCAAAGCTCTCGAGCGGATTTGTTCCATAAAATCCATACTCAACCACACTACCACTGTTAGAGTTCCAATAACCACGCCACCACACGTAACCTCCTCCTGGATAAGATTGGGGGACATTCCATGATGAGGACAAAACACCATTGACATCTTCCAACTGGGAAAAGTTAATCCCAGATGCATAGAGTTCATTTAGTGCTGACAAGATCGCATTCTGCGCTCCTGATGCACCTCCATTGAGAAATGTCTGAATTCCTGTATAGTTATCCTCAAACACCAAATCCACAAAAGCTCCTGAGATGAAATTTATATTATAGGTTATACCATTAATCTCCAAGTCCTGAATGCTAGTAACTGCATTATTGTTGTTAGTGTCAACATTGAATATGGTGGTGCCAAGAGTAATAGATGTAGCATTAGCTTGAGTACTAACCCCTAATGTAGTGCCAACTATAAGCACAGTAGCCGCCAGCTTCTTCAACATCATGTTTTGCATAATTAGTATACTTTACTTAAGCCAAAGTTAACATATTTCAATCCGTAATCATGATATATTTACTTAACTTAACTAAGAGATCCAGACCAAAACCGAAATGTTATGGAGAATGTAGCCGTCAACGGGTCAGTGGTATTACTTACCCGGACACAAAGCTCGATCGCCCTCCCTCACCTTCTGGTTATACCGAAGATAGTCGTGCATGAAACTACAACACCAGTAAACCAAAAAGTTTTTCTCTGCATAGCGATCGCTACGCACACCACAGGCATCACGAATAAAAGATCACGGACAGTCATGTGCTACACAATACTAAATACGTATTCAAGTCCTGTTTTTGGTGAAACTAGAACGTTGTGGTAATTACTAGCGTAGGATACTTCTTTAGCGTTCTTATTTCCTGGAGTAATCAGGCTGTTAATAACCCAAGTTGCTAGTTATTAAAAACCGCCTATTTTTAAGTACAAAATTATAATATCCAGCAATCTCTGATACTTGAGTTGTAAGTTTTTGTATCAACTGTATACCATTGTATGGCACTAACTAGCAACTTACGTTAATATATGGAGACCCTGGATTTTTCAGGATTTGTTGTAGTGAAGTTACGCTACTTGGTTGTGTAAAGTTGTGGTTCTCCATGTCTATAACAAAGACTGTCTGAACAGTTTTACCAGCTTGGGCTTTGGCTGTCTGCATAGATAGGAGAGCACCTACAGCTATTAGTGTTGTGACCAGTTTTGCTGCCGTTTTCATTTTTGTTGAAGAAGTCAAAACGACTTGTTTTAAGGTGGAAAAGTTTCCCCTAAATCTTCTGACGAACTAAGCAGTAAGTCCACTAAGATACAGTTAAGACGAAGTTAAAATTAGTAAATATACTGTGTTTAAATACAAAATACTGGGATTGATTATGGTTTTTCTACGTAAATTTTCACTGTATCCCTTTCGACAGCAGTTAATAGCATTCCACTTTAAGATTTGTTACATCTAGGGAGGCAGGGAGCAAGGAAATAAAGGGGTTGGAGTGTATCGCAGGAAATTTGACGCCACCCCTGGTGGCCTTGCCCCCACAAGGAAGATTTGAGTGTAGCCTAGATAGTGCTGCATGATGATTTATATGGTCCCTGCCCAAAGAGTATATTTCTTACTAATTTCAGGAATAGCGATTGCTCCCTTGTTATCCCTGATTCTAGGCGTTCCTGCCAGTATTGGCCTATCTATACTATTCGATGCTGTGATTTTAGGCTTGATGGCACTCGATAGTGGTCAGGTACGAGGCCACCGGGTACAAATTAACCGCGAACTACCACTACGCTTTTCCATTGGCAGGGATAATCCAGTGGTGCTAAGGATTACATCTGGTCAAAGGGAGGCGGTAATTAAAATCCGCGACTTCCACCCCCCAGGGTTTAACGTCTCTACACTGGAACTAGAGGCAGTTGTACCCCCAAATAGTACCCAGGAACTCACATACACCGTCTATCCAACCCAACGGGGAGAGTTTCCTTGGGGCAATCTACAGGTGAGACAGTTGGGATTTTGGGGACTAGCTTGGAATGATTGGCAGATTTCCCAAAGTCTCGCAGTCAAGGTGTATCCTGATTTGATTGGGTTGCGATCGCTCTCTATTCGTCTCGCGCTCCAATCCTCAGGCTCAGTCCGCAAAGCTAGACAATTAGGCACAGGTACTGAATTTGCAGAACTTCGCAACTATCGGATGGGGGACGATTTGCGGTTTATTGATTGGAAAGCTACTGCTCGTCGCACCTACGGCAATATAGGCCCCTTAGTCAGGGTATTAGAACCTGAGCAAGAACAAACCCTGTTAATCTTACTGGACCGGGGACGGTTAATGACAGCAAAAGTCCGGGGCTTGCAACGGTTTGACTGGGGTTTAAATGCCACCTTAGCCCTAGCCTTAGCTGGGATACATCGAGGCGATCGGGTGGGTGTAGGTGTATTTGACAGTCAAATACATACATGGATACCCCCTGAACGTGGGCAACAACACTTAAATCAAATCATTGAGCGTCTGACTCCAATTCAACCTGTGTTGCTAGAATCCGATTATTTAGGGGCAGTCACTTATTTAGTGCAGCAACAAACCCGCAGGGCACTGGTGGTAATATTGACTGACCTAGTTGATGTAACCGCTTCCACCGAACTTCTTGCCTCCCTCTGCCAGCTAGCACCCCGCTATCTACCATTCTGTGTAACTCTCAGAGATCCCCAAGTTGACCTATTGGGCAATACTTTTACAGAAGATGTGACAAATACTTATGCCCGTGCAGTTGCCTTAGATTTATTAGCACAGCGACAAGTAGCCTTTGCCCAATTGAAACAAAAAGGTGTCCTAGTACTTGATGCACCCGCAAATCAGATTGCAGATCAGTTAGTCGAGCGATATTTGCAACTCAAAGCGAGAAATCAACTTTAAAAAGCGGTGTTTCCGTCACTTTTTTAGGCACTTGGGAGTACCACGAAGGAAGTTCTGGAAAGATAATTTCTGCCAGAAGCCTACATCTACTCGCACAGAGATGTAGGAGTGTCACTAATTACTCTGATAACTCCCCCAATCGACTCAGTTTATAGCACTAATTTTTTTAATTTTGGTGTTAACTGATTTCAAAAAGAGCGATAATTATCTTTAACAATACTTTTATAATTAGCCTAGTAGATAAACCTAAACATTTAGAGAGGGTCATACCCCCTTGACAAAATATATATAGGGGTATACAAAATTTTGGCTGATGAGCTAAAAAGTATTGATTTCTTAGTGTGTTTGTAATTCAAGCACTTTTTTGAAGTCAGTTATATTCAGGGAGGTTGAGATGAGTCGGCTTATTTATGAAAGCTCAGTCTCATATAAAGGATATTTAGTTATTCCCTTCATTTTTGGTAAGGTGGATAGTTACGAAATTTATTCCTACAAACTGTTGGCAGAAGTAGGACATAAAAGTCAATTTCACAAAGCTGATAATCCAGCGCGAGTCTATGGCAGTAGCATCCTTAATATTGTTGAGATTGCCAAAGAATATATTGACCAGTATTCGGATTTTGATTTTCAAGGAGATGGTTTTAAATCCCGCTACATTTACCGTCACAATTTAATAATTGTCTTCCAAGAAAACGGTAAATATTTTTATGACCATTATCCACCAGGGTTATTGAATAATATTGCTGCACCAAAATTATTCAAATCTGAATTTGAATGTCTCACTTGGATTCAACAAGGACTTGATGGACAATATTTAAGGCAGAGAATAAATTAGCTTTTGGATTAGGGGGAGAAGGAATTGTAGATTTTAGATTGGGGACTAGGTGTTGAGTGTTAGTTGTTCTCCCCCCTAATCTACCCTTGAAAAGCTAGCCTCCTACTAGCTGCCCAGCATTATCTGGGGCAAAACTGATTTAGGTAGCATTCCATGCACACCTTTTTGGGGAGCATTGACAACTTGAGTGATATGAAAATTCACAGCTAAACTACACAAGACATAAGCATCCTCTGCTGATAAGTTTGTCGAGCGTTCTAAAAAATCAATCATATTTTTTAAAGCTAGTTCCAAAGCTTCATCTAAAGTTGGAGCAAAACCCATCGTAATGATATCGGTGGGTGTTTCTGCTAGGGGAGTTATGAGTTGCATATCTTTGCGAACCTTGAGTCTAATTCTCCCATTCATCGAAGTTTCAATGGCAGTTACACTTACCTCCCCATCTCCCTGGGCTGAATGTCCGTCTCCAATAGAAAATAAGGCTCCTGGAGTTAAAATTGGCAGGAATAAGCGCGAACCTGTTTGTAGTTCCCGATTGTCGATATTACCACCATAGGCTCCCGGTGGAATGGAATTTCGTGAGGTTTCTGGGGTAGCAACACCTAAAATCCCAAAGAAGGGTTTCAGGGGAATCTTGATCCCACTCCCCACGGGAAATTCAATAAAGTTGTTAATTAAGTCTATGGGTATGAATCGTAAAGCTGGCTGGGAAAACTGCTGTGGTAAGGCTCCCCAACCAGGACGAATAGCGTTAAAGCCAATGGGTATACGAGGAGCGATCGCTTGTAATTCTACCTCCAAGACGTCCCCTGGTTCTGCATCCTGCACGTAAATTGGCCCTGTGAGTAGATGGGGACCATCACCAATTTTCCGCTCTGGGGGTAGATGTTCGCAGATATGGATAAATTCTTGGGAGAGGAACTCCTCCGGGGCTTCTTTGTAAATAGAATAGCCAGTATATGTTTCTACATCAATAGTGTCCCCAGACTCAATGATGAGTGCTGGTTCCAGCAGATGGGAGAAACCGCCTAAGTGTACAGTTTCTTTGGTAGCTTTTAAAATGTGGTGAGTCATTATTACGTAGTTATTTTTTTAGTTATATAACCAAAATAGGAAACGTATAGATAACTTAGCCAAAAAAATATAACTTTTGTTTAAGCTTTAACCGTGTAGCTAGTTTATATGGTAAATTACCTACACATTTTGTTACCTAAATATTTAGGAAAAATATGGAAGCATCATTTGACTTCTCGTTCACTAAATTCTTTGCCCCTAAAGTTGTGGGTATCGTTTACGGTATTCAATGTTCTTCATTGGGTTTGACAAGCAGATCTTTTATAACATTATGTGAGGATAAATAATGCTTCTACTAACCTATAATTCGACCCTGCCCTATTTCCTAGCCCAGGCTGGTGGGAGTTCTGGTGGTGCTAGTAGTTTGATTATTAATATCATTTTTCTTGCCAGTTATCTCTTCGGTGCTTATTGTTTCTACAAGATATATCAGAAGCTAGGAGAGCAAAATCCCTGGTTTGCTTGGGTTCCTATTCTTAATACGTGGATAATGTACAGGGCTGGCAATCAGTCACCTTATTGGGCAATCGGTCTATGTATTCCGTTTGTCAATATTGTAGCTGCGGTTTTCGCCATTATTGCCTTGGTCAATATTGTCAAGAGACTGGGTAAGAATCCCTGGT
>Ga0116227_10008849_pt1 | contig 18673 bp, 12 predicted proteins | sample S1TSphgellanicum_FD_89693 | JGI IMG/M metagenome (GOLD analysis project Ga0116227, IMG submission 89693) | Host-associated microbial communities from peat moss isolated from Minnesota, USA - S1T2_Fb - Sphagnum magellanicum MG | ecosystem: Host-associated > Plants > Peat moss > Unclassified... | reverse complement strand
TGGTGGTGGGTGTTAATGTAGTAAAAAGTAATGTGAGTCGCGGTTTTATGATGCACCAGGGGGGAGAACAAGAAAAAGGAGACCCTGAAAAAAAAAAAAAAAAAAAAAATTTTTTTTCCCCCCCCCCCCCCCCCCTTTTTTTTTCTTTCAAGGATTCTAGTTTCCTATTTTTTTGGTTTTTTAAATTTGCCACACCAAAAAAGGACTCCTTGATTTTGGTGTATTTTCAACCCAATTGCTCCATAGGACATTATACATAAGTTATAACCGCAATACCTCATGTTATAAAATTTGTCATCAACAATTCTCATCCTGATAAGTAAGTAAAAATCCTCTTCTACTCATGTTATGAAGATCCATAAACTACTAGAATAGATCAAGTATCAAAACAATACTTAATTGTATTTGTGAAAGACAAAGATCATATCTTGTGTCTACGTCTAATAATGTTAAGACTTGTCTTAAGCCCCATTCACATCCTCAATTCCTTGATAGTACTTGTTTTCACAATCTCTTTTGCATTCTCATTTCGACCCACTTCTTATTCTCAATCTCCCTTTGTGTATTTATCCCCATGAAAAAAATGCCTAGCGCAAGTCTCCGCTTCACCTTCTTGACCTCAAATGGATTCTTGGTTACATTCTTGCTTGGTTGAAATGTCTCTTGTGTGTCTTCTTTGGGATTTGTGAATTGGGTGTTGCATGTACATAATTTTGGTTTACACTCTTATGGGTTTTATGTGTGTGTGTGGATAGAGTGGGCAATGTGCCTCTCTTAGTGATGAATGTGCTTTGGCAGACAAGAGGATGGAAGCATTGGTCCACTAGTTATAACTTGTTTAATAACCACGTTGAGACGAAACCAGTGTTGTTTGGTTCTTCCTTTTTCAAAAAACCTCTAATTTGGTCCTAATATTTAAAAATTTATGTGAAGGTTCTCTAGGTACGGGTTTGAGCCAAGTTCTTCCAAAATTTGAACCTTTCAATTATGGTTTTATCACATTTTTTCAAATTCAAGAACCTCTAGACCTAGTTTTTGAACTGGGTCTAGTTCCATTTACACATTACACATTTCCCAATGCTAAAGATTATGTGAATCCAAAGTTTTATGACAAATTAAAATATGGATCTATGTAAATATAAAGTTGAACAACTAATGAAAATTAATAATTAATTATCAAGTTCAATCCACTTATTAACTTTTGAAAAAAATCAACTTTTTAACATATATATTCTTACATTGTTTAAAAAAAAAAGAATTCACGGATTCAAATTCCAATTTTAGATCTAACAAAATATTTTTTTCAAGATTTAGTTCTTGTGTTAGTTCCAACAAGTTGATGTCAATTTGGGTCTAGGTTACAAGAACTTGACCTTGAATCGCTAACTTCTACCTTTCAAATTAGATACCTTCATGACACTGGACAAAACCATTAATGTTCTTGCTTATCTAACTGGGCCTACTAATCAGGCCTATGTCCCAATCATAGCATTTCACTTTCATCCAAGATTGGTTCAATTTCACATGAAGTTAAAAATATTCCAATATGATTCAAATTTATTGATGACTACCTTACCTAAGATTGATGTTTGGCATTTTTTTTCTAAATATTTATTTATTAAAAAAATGAAGTTAAGCAATTTCAAATGAATTTCTCCAAAATTTCCATTGTTGGGGAATGCCCATGCAAAGTACACCTTTTGTTAATATGTATTTGTAATAGTAACCCAATGGTTGTTGGGACAATAAATAGGTTTTCACAAGTTGGTGGTTCCGTTCTAAAATTTTTTGGCAAACATCAATAAGATTTTCCTTTTTTTCAACTACACCTTTTGCATATTATTTTGTGTTGAACATTAGTGGCAGGTACCATATTTATTTTGTGAAGGTGATTTCTCAATACCCCCTCCCCCCCACTCGCCTTTTGCAATCAATAAATAATTTTGTTTTTATATGAATCCCATTTTTAAAGGAATATAATAAAAAAGGTGGTAAAACCATCATTGATCATCCACAAATATTCTTATTGATTTGGAATTAATCTTTGTTTCTAAGGAGAATTTTTTGTTTGTTTCAATTGAAATTTGGGATTAAATTTTTTTTTTAAAGTAAAATTGATTTTTTTTGTTTTGAAAATCAAGTTAAATAAATTTTAATATCGAAAAATCAGAAAAAAGGAAAAAATTGTGCTTAAAACTCTTAAAAGTCTTATTTATAACAAAAAGAAGATAACATGTGATCTATTCTTAAATTTTTTTTTAAATAAAAAATTCAATTTGAATCTATGTCAAAGGAACATATGCTACATGTTATTTTTTATGACATTCAAAATATCAAGGATGTTTGTTCATGGCTTGCATTTTTATCTTACATAAAATAAACATTCATAAAATGTTCAAAGTTCAATTTTTATGTGTTTTGCTTATTAAATTTTCACCCAAGTTTCTTTTGAAAAGAACTTTTTCCAAAAATGACAGCAACCTATGGTAACAACTTATAGAAAGACACTTTCATGGTGTCAAGGCTTGACTATTGTAACCATGAACACTCCAAGTCAATTGATGAATGCCAAATGGTAAAAGTAATACATTGGAAGTTGAACCCCATATGCTTATGGTCACATTCTTTCTGGAAAGTTTTGAAAATTCATACAATTCACTTCTTGCCCTTCCAGAAAATGTTTTTGTTTGAAACTAAATGTAAAGTATTTTGTCAAAAAAATCATTTTTTATCTTTTAAGGCCATCCATAAATGAAAAAGAATTTCATACAAGTTACCTAATCTTGTATTCCAACCAAAACCCTTTAAAGAAAAATTAAGAAAATCCTTTGAACTATTATTATAATACCTACACGGATTTAGCATCTCAACGTTGAATAATTGATTAATATTTTAAATGCACTTTGGCATATCAAATATTAGTTTTGAATGTTTTCAGCCCTCATTATAAAATTACTTTTATTTTCAACATTAATGAAAGAGTGAATGATTTTTCATCTACTTTTTGTGCACACCATCATTTGCTACATTTTTCAGTTCTTATTTGCATGTGCTTTTGCATGAATTCTTGTTTGCCAAGAAGGGCCAATATGTTATTGAGATGGAACTACTTTAATAATAACATTATGAATTAATAACAAATCTACCAGTCATTTCCAACTTGTGAACAATATAGTTTTTTTCATGATTTGGTTCCTTTTTGCAACAATGGTAAAGAAACATGGTTACCCTTGAACTATTTACTAGAAAATTTCACAAAAGCCTTTGAAGCAAATCATATAATGGGGATATTAAAGATGATGATCAATCATTTTCTTAGAAGAATTAAAAATAAATGATTCTCAAAATCAAAATACCTCACCAAATGGACAATGTTTTGGTTTTTAAAGTTTTCATTGTACAACAAGCTTAATTTAAAGGTGAATGAGATTTCAACTTGCTTGCCATATACCAAAATTAAAAATTTCAGCATTTTTTGCAATAAAATTAATTTTTCTTTTGGCAAATTGAAATTGAAAAAACTTGTGACAAATAGATTACAAGCAAGAATATTAAGCTAGTTACATTTTTGGAGTACATCATTTTTTATGTGATGTGTTTGCTATGAAAAGAGTCAATATCCAATTTCTTTGGCTCAAAACATGAATATGAGTACCCTTTGTCTAAAACATCCTGACTTTTTGGAGAAGGGTATTTATTTAAGCTTTTCTAGAATTTTGAAAACGATAAAAAGTTGTGACAACAATGGAAAAATATTACATTGAAATTGGTAAGAGTATTGCAATAGTAAGCAAAGGAACTTATAAGAGAGGGAGGTGAAGTTTAAATAAACACATAATCTATAAAACTAAGCCCAAACTAATGTTCTCTAAAAACTTGATTGAGATTCCAAGTTTTCATTTTACTTTTTGAAGTTGATATCCAACCAAATGAAGTTGACATTTATTTTTATAGTTTTCAAACACATATAGGACAAATACATTAATACTTTGTAAGTAATTATGCATAATCAATTCAATTTTGTTCTCACATTCATAAATTCACATCCACCATAAAGTTGGGAGTGCTCTTGGCTATTCACTTTCTTGTCATTTTCATGGGGTTTGTTTAATTATAACAAGGCAAGTGTTTTCTTGTTTCATTATTCTATAATTTTTATGCCCATTCTTATGTGATGGGGTTTTTAGTTTTTTTAAGGGTTTCCATTATAAAGGGTGTGAAGTGATTGTTAGGGTCACTGAATTTATTCTTTCCATCATGGCTAAATACTTTTATAAGTTGTCTTAAGGTAAGTTTGGCAAGATGTTGAATCCAATAAGTGTTCCGATATAAGTTTTCTATTTGTCTTTCCTACGAATCTAATAAGCATTCCATGTAGTTTGAATGAAAACATTTGATAAAAAGGAAGACAACTAAGTATGTTCACATGATTCATGATTTTGCCATTAGCTTACACCAAAAATGGTAAAGAACATAAGTAGGCATAAAAATTCCTAGTAGCAAATGAAGTGAGTCAACAAGCTTGGAAGGTAGCCAATTTTTATTTTTTTTCATTTAGGGAAAGGGGGTTTATGGGGAAGGGGAGGTTGTTGGAGTTTTTGGATTTTTGGATTTCTAATTTGGTCTCACCAAGTGCCCATCAAGTTCCCAAAAACATTCTTAATATGTTCTTCAAGTTTTATAAATACAACTTATCATATGCACAAATCATGTGTACTTATACATACACCCAATGTGTTCCTCAAAATGTTTCCAATAACCTCAATTTGTCCCATATGCTTTGCTCACCATTGTCCTCTTAGAACCTATATAGATTAGCCACATATTTGGAGTTATATGTTTCTATGTTTGGATTGAGTACTTCTATTAGACAAACTTTAGACTAAATATTAGTTTTATATTGGGGAATTTTCAATGTTTGAGAATTTTTGGTGATAGTGTTGATATGCCAACTAAAGAGGCTCATTGAAAAAAGATTATGAACTTGAAAGGCGCACACCCAACAAATTAATATGAATCATGCATTAGTCCCATAATTTTTGCTCTATTTTTTTATTTGCATGTTTATGTTGTCCCATCACATCTTCGGGTAGAGGATACCGACCATTAGCATAGTTTTTGACAAATGTGTAAAAATAATGTTACTTTTCATTTAATCTTAAATTATGGTCATATTAGTCGGACCTTTTGACAAAACATTATGGTTTTACATAGTCTATCACATTAACATTTAAACAATGTTCCTTACAAGATATTTAACATCTTTAAAGAGCTATTACATCCATGCCAACATTGGCATCAATTTTGACCTTAAATTGCCTTATTCAAACAATGTTAGTTTGAGGTTTTTTCTTAATAGTTGTGTTCATGATGATGTTGTAGCTTGTATGTTATTGTTGTTGTGTTCACATTGCATGGGTTTTTGGATTTTAAGCTTTAGGTTTATTTTGAAATTGTTAAGGTGAAACAACATATTTCTTTTGCACGGATCATCATTGTTTTTGTTTTTATTTTTTCATTGAGTAGAAGCATACATCATAATAGCATGCACAAAAGATTTTAGATTTGTTAGTTGTAATGATTTTCTCATTGTTAACAAAACATTGATTTTTCAATACATGCAAATGTCCATAGTTGATTTAGTTTTTAACCTCAAGTTTCTAGTATTATTTATGTTTAACTGTATGTATCATTACAAAATTTGTTGTGATGCCCATGGACAATTATGTTCATCATTGCGTTAATTCCATGTGGCAAATTAGTTCCACTTCATATTACAATTTGTTTTGTTTTCACAAATTAGTGTGAATCAAACTTGTGGCCATTCATTTTATCACTATCATATGTGGCTTTTATGTGTCAAAATCAACACTTTTAACACAATTACTGCAATCATAAAAGGATGTCATGCTCATTGCATAAGCCTTGTTTCTCAAGTCATGTACAATTGTTTTATCATTAATGACACTCATGATATCATAGGCCCATAGGTTGTGGTTAATGGCTTCATAGATGGGATTCATAAATGAATTAATACTTCCTAGTTACACAAAATTGAACAGACTTATCAAGACAAGTTTGCAAAGTTGTATGATCTCCATTAGGCACACATGTCAATATTCCCTTTTGGCAAATTTTCAAATGATTTAAAAATATTGAATGTACAAAATTCAAATGTAATCATTTGTTTTTTGTATTGTTCAAGACTTGTTGTTAAAGGATGACAACCATATGAATTATTATGTGAGGTTGAAAGATGTCCATGTGGTTTGTCCATTATTTTGTATATAAAATGACATTTTATGTTTTATGATATTTCTTTCCTTCTTTAGATTCTCTTGTATTTTTTTATTTTGAATATTAAAAAAAATTGAAAGCATCTTTGGGGCCCAAGGTCTTTAAATAATTAAGAAGGAGTTTTGATAAATCAATAGGTTTACGTTTCCTATTTTCAAATTGCGCATTGGCCCATTGACCCACTAATCTAGGGATTTGAACATTTGTGACTTTGACATTTTATGATTTTAAATTTTCATTTGTGTAATAGCTAAGGTTTTTTTAGATATTTTGGATTGTGTCAACATTGGCAGCATTCCTTTGCAACAACATTTGAAACTAATTTTACATCTTCTACTACCTTGGTTCATGTTTATATCCCCTTGTAATAGTTCAATTCAAGTTTAAAAAGAAATTTAAAAGGTTTGCACCATTACATTTGATCCATTATTCTTTGACATGAAATTTTGGATGATCATTGAGTTGCCATTATCTCACATTTGAATCTCAGTGCAAGCATTTGGTTAATAAGTAGGTTTGCAATCCCACATTTCATTAGTCAATTATTCTATTTATAATTTTAATGCTTTTGAAATCAAATTTGGATTCCTCTAGACATTAATGGTTTGTAGACTTGGTTAATGTGTTTGTAATCAACCCATTGATTTTATGGGTGTTCATGTATTCACCTCTTTCAACATACCACAAGTAACAAATGTATGAGTACACAAGATTTGGGCATACATTTTTGCTTCCACACCAATGCTTGAGGATAAATTTTCTATCAATTATTATGACTTGCCAACTTGGAAAACCATTTAGTTAGAGGTGCAAATGTCACCTATGAGAAATAACTTGGAGTTACAATTTTTTGAACAATTCATTTCTTTTTTTTTAGAATTTGAATTAAGTTTTTGGGCAAATGATTTGGGTGGCATGTAACTAATTGTTAATATTTGTTGTAAATTGTTCCACACAAAATTGATTTCATGAGATTTAAGATTTGATTCAACTTTTTGGACAAATGATTTGATTAACATATAACTAATTGTTGATTTTTCCCATACATTATTCCACACAAAATTGATTTCCATGAAGTTTAAAATTTGAATAAGCTTTTTGGCCAAATAACTCAATTTTCATGTAATTAACTATTGATTTTCCCCATACATTGTTCCACACAAAATGATTTCCATGAGGTTTAAAAATAAATACAAATTTTCCCAACATCAACATTCCAATTCATTTGTAATGTGCATTTGTTGACATTGACCTTTTCAAGAAAGGTTAAGTAAGTTTGAAAATATAATCATCATCACACATGAATAATAATAGTTATTTAGGTATTTGAATTTTTCATAAGTTACAATTTAAACACAAAAAAATGGAGCCATTAAAATCAACATTTAGGAAATTAACTTTTCATTCCAATAAACATAAGTCTTTGGATGCTTCCATAGACAACCAAATGGATTTTGAAATATTTGCATTAAAAAGTTAACTTGGGACATAAAAAATTCTAAGGTCCTTCTTTCTCAATCATCAACACATTTATCAAACAATGAGTACCAATTCTTCTTGAAAAATCCAAGGGTGTAGTCACAATCAAACGAATCAAAAAACATGTTGGGCAATTGCCAAAACTCTATAAAAAACTATAGTTTTGTTACATATATTTTTGTGGTGCCACTTTAATGCCATGTTAATCATGGAATGTTGCGTTAAATTACTAATATGAGTGTTGAATTTTACTTATTTATTTATTTTTTGGGTTTTGATTTTAAAAAGACCTTTGAACTTGAACAACAGTTGCATCAAAAGTAATCAATTTTATAAATTACCAAGCTAAATAATGTTTTTATAAATAAATTTGATGAAGAATAATTAAGATGACTTTAATTGATTATCCACATTCAAAAAAACACTCACAGTTTGAAAGTTGTGAAATGTTAAAAAATTAAAAATCTATTGAATAAAATTTTAAAACTTCAAGAGTCTTTTACCACATGTAAATGGGTTGTAATGTACATGATATCTAAAACAAAGTTGTAGTTTATGAAACAATTAAACAAAAAATTAAATAATTAACACATTTTCATACAATTTGAAATAAAGATAATTTTTCAAAACGAAACACAAAATTTGGTAGGGTCTTTACACTTTTAAAACATTATTAGTTATTCATGAAAAGTTAATAAAATAAAATGATGTATTGAAAAATTTATATGTATTTTTTGTAACATATTGCAAAAGGTTTCATCCCAAAATTCCTTTTTATGAAAAAGTAAAAATGACCACAAAAAGGACTACAATCATTGAGTCCTTCATCACCGTTAGCTCATTTGATTGTGATCACACCCCCAAACTTCATCCATTTCAAAAAATCATAACCACCAAATTTTCAATATTTCTTATGCCATTTAATTTGTCATGTGCTATTGGTCGTTGAAATAAACTTAAGCTTGTAATTAAGTGAAGACTTAGGTTGGTTTTTGACATAAAATTCAATCCATTCTTATTTTCCTTTCCATTTCATTCTTCTTGTTGTGTTAGATTGTAATAAAATAGATTTTTATAGTTACATCATTTGCACACCATGATGACTTATGAAATGGGGGCACCATTAAATATCTTTGCAAGTTTGACATAATTTGAAAACACAAGTTCTTTAGTTTCACATTACTATAAGAAGGATTTAAATTTTTTTTTGTTCTTTATATTAGATTTAAAAATGTGATTGAGGTTTCCAATGCATAAAGGAGTGACAAACACAAAAATATGAGGTTGTGCCAAAGCCAAATTTTGTTGGGGGCATCCATCAGTGTGAAAGGTTGTAACAAAAATTCTTGCACCATTGTAAATATGAAGGTTTTTGCAATTCAACAAGCTAGGACTTGGTTCTGACAATAGATTTAGTAGCCTTGGTTCTACTACAATTGTTTGATTTTGAAATTTGTAAAAAATTGAAATTGCTAGTTGTAGATGCCATTTTTCAAAACACTAAACATATTGTAAAATATTGCCCACTTGTACTAAGGTTGACAAAAGCTTGACCAAAATAAACACACAATATTCCTTACAAAAATATTCATTACATTACCAAAGGTGGGTACCTATGGAAAAATCTAATACCAATGTATAGTGTTTGCATTGTTGCACTCCCATTCCATAGGAATTTGACATATAATTAATCTCATTGTATTTCCTCCTACATTAGTTCTAGTATATCCAATACATTCACCAATACAAATTGGATTTGGCTACAACCTTACTTAGAACCTTGAATATTGTAGATGATATCCATGGTAGGAATACCACCATTACACCTATGCCAACCAAATTTTGGTTCGAACCTTGAATAAAACCTTGAGCACTATAGATGATGTCCATGCTAGGAATACCACCATCACACCTATGCCAATTGTGGTTTGCATAATCGTGGTATAGTTTCAAATTGGAGGTAACACTACAAAGTTAGCACTTGCTAATGCGCCCATCACACATGCAACTAGAATAGTTAGAAAGGCATAAGCTAAGTGAAGTGATGTCCACAAAGACTACACCATTACTCCAATATATGTCTTTCTTCAGGGGCCGTGCAACAATAGCTCCCACCATGAGGGTTGCAATAGCAGAGAAAAAGGACATGGAGTTGAAAACCTAGAATATTTTCATGATTGGATAACCTTCAACCGAAACAAATGGTGGGTATATGCCAAATGGGGTTGGGGCTCCCGCATCAAGGCTTGCACTTATGAAAAATAGAGAATATCCTAAAGGCAATTTGCAGTTGGAGCCATCTGGCAAACGTCACACTTGTAATCAAGGTAGCCCCAATAAGAATAACATTTGCTGCATCAACATGCACTTGCCTATCCTTGTATAATCTTTTCACATCCTTTTCAACCTTAGGTATATTTGTTAAAATCTTCACTATTTCATCCCTCTTCATTTCCATTGCAATTTGAAAAGTTGTTATTCTTTTGTTGTTTTCAATTGTAGCTCTTAAGCGTCCTTTTAGGTCTCACATAAAACCTTCATGACATTTATGTGGCCATATAATGAAGCCAATAGCAGTGGAGTGAAATGAACTTCATACAAAGGTCTAATTTTTGACCCATCCCACCATACGAATGAGGTATATTTAACATATGACAATCTATTCACAATTAGGGACTTATCCATAGTCATGGGTCAATTGCATTCACATTGAATTGTGTTTCCATGAAAAAGGTTAAATTGTGTTTCCATGTAGAGGGTTAAATTGTGTTTCCATGTAGAGGGCTAGATTGTGTTTCCTTGTTGAAAAGTATTGAGTTGACCACTTCAGCATGCCCCATTTTTGCAGCCCAATGAAAAGATTGTGCAGACCAAAACAAAGGTCTCTTACATGCTAAAATGTCATGTCAAAATATTTCATAGTTGTAATTTAGTTGCGCAGTAGTTGCAACTTGGATTCTTGGATTCTATATGAGCATACATATGCAAATTATATATGATGATAATCAATCGTAATTTGACCATGATCACAAGTTTTAGCGAAGTGGTTAATTTCAATTATGTTACAACTGGTGTAGCTTTAGCACCGAGTGAACAATTAGTTTGCAACTAGTGTATAGCATTGATGCGTGTGATCATGCCACATGTATAGTTAAGTAAGTGGTCCATAATATCTGGAATTTGTAATTTGTTTGCAACTAAATGTCAACTAAATTGGTTAGTTTTACAATTACGTTACAACTAAATGTGCCACTATGGTTTCACTACATAATTAATACTTGTCCACTATTTTGGAACTAGAATGTTCAATTCTTCTAAAATTATTTGTTAACTATGTGGTAACTCATACTATTAAAAGATTTACAGATTGTGTAATTCACTTAAAGTGTAAATGTAGGCCTTTAGTTGGATTAGAATGGTGTATTAAAATGTTTATGAGTATGTACATTTAGATATCATTGCTCATACATTTCAAACTTTTTTAGACTAGATTATTAAATGTTTCATTGATATGAACCAATTCTTTTATTGAAATAATAAAGTAAAATAATTTATTTTCATAATTATCTAAATAACTACAATATAAATAATATAGTAAATATTCTAGTCCTATTTTTTGTGATTGATGTTCAATTGTTGTGTTAATAATATTTCACTACATTGGAATTCACAATATAATATTGGTATACATACATATCAAACCATAAAATTTCATGAAAGGTGAAAGTCTATTTTTGAATTGAAAATAAAAGCAATGCATATATTTTATTAAACATTCAATAAGGGTGTAAATATGAATATGTCTTTATATACCTCAATGTCTTCTATTCAAATTCATGTTTATTATTTAATATTTTAGAATGAATTATTTGTTATTAATTTTTAAATTAGTAATTAATATGTACTATACTTAATTACCATGAACTAATTAAGTAAACTAAATAATAAACTATGCATGTGAATTCATTAATCAAATTCGATTAATTAGTATTTAATTGATTCAGATAATAATTAATTAATTATTTAATAATCAATGATTTAAACTCACTGACTAATTATATAAAATTAATTAATTAATTAAAATAATTCTAGATAATAATTTGTGTTAATGTAACTAAATAATTATTGAATTTTATTTGAATTCAAATCATCAATTATCAACATAATTAATTAAATAATTAATCATCTCATATTTATTTTGATAATGAATTATTTGAATAAATCAATTAACTATTTATCTGAATTATATTAATTAATTAATAATCATATATTTATAATCAATCTAAATAATTAATTATCATATATTTAATTCAAAAAATTAAATTCCAACTAATTATGTTAGGTGATTAATTATAAATTTCAAACTAATTACAAAATTAAAATAAAATAAAAAGCATGTGGAAATTTTATTTTTTGCCATTATAACTCAATTACAATTAGGGTGCCATTAAAAGATTTAACCCATATGCTTTGTTTTCAATATTTCATTTCACAAATTATATAAAGGAGGTGTCTCCTTTTGCATTCTCACATTAAAATACATGTGCCATGTTGGGATGAATTCATAAAAGTTTAACCTTAAAGGCAAAACACATAACAAATTAAAAAATTTATGTGGCTACTTTCTAGTTCACCTATTTTTTTAGTATTTTACCTTTTTACCTACCTACTTGCCTACCTAAATAAGTAGGTCCTGCTTTTTTACTTACCTAGATAATAAGTAAGTAGTTAGATAAGTAGGTAGGTTGGAGCTATATCAACTTACCTACCTATGATTATGTATTGACCTACCTAGGTACATATATATATTTGTTTTCAAAGTTCAATTAATATGTCACATGACAACTTTTGCTTGTGCCATGTGTCATAATCCAAGACCATCTAAAATGAATAGTCATAATGGATGATGGATATCAATATTTCAAAAAAATCACAAAAAATCCTCATAATGCCACATGTTAAATTTTGATGGATGGATGAAAAATAACGTCAACATGACATTGTGATTATAGTCATAGGGAAATTGCATAGTAGTTGAAAAGGAGTTGTTATGATAAAGTTGCAATTAAATTGTAATGAGTTGCAAAATATATATGGTGAGTTACAAGGTCTAATGCAACTCAAAAATTAAGTTGCAAGGCCAGTTGCAAAACACCCCTTTTTCTCATAGTGAATGTTACCATGTTTGTCAAACTTTGTTCTTTAACATGCACAATAAATACATCCAAATAATAAGGTGATGTGAACCGTAGTGAGTCATCCCATACATTTTTCCCTTCACACTTGCACCATCTATTTTCCCTTTGTTTGTCACCTTTACGGCATGGTCTTTCAATCCCTTAGCAAGTCGGTCTTGCACCTCCACCTCTAATGCCTTTTTTCCTACTTGTTTATGAACATGAGTTTCTAATTCAGGAAGGCAAGTTAGCATTATAATGTGTTATGTACCTACTGTTGGATTAATGGCAGCCACAAATGCCTGCAAGGGGGCCATTAAAACACTTGCAGTTGGAGGTAGAATTGGCAGCATACTAAACTTTGTGACACTTGAGCAACAACTTGCAACTAGCCACCTTGGTGAAATGGCATTATGGAATTTGGGTTCCACTAGGATGGCCCAAACAACCATTGGCCAAAATTGGAACTTCAATTTTGTTGTGGAGACATATGTTGCACCCAGGGGGGCTTCCAACAAACCCATGGGGTTGCAAGTTACAAGAATCAATTTTTGTTGAAAGAAAAACAAATCATTATATGACAAAAAGGATTGTACCTTACCTTGTGGTTGGATTTGACAAGTGTCAAATTGAATAAATTTGAAGGCAATAAAATTTTAGGTATTTCACCAAGTTAACTTTTCTAGATTTGTGCATATATTAAATCTTAATATTTTAACAGTTTGTGCAAGGGATAGTTGAAAAAGAAAAGGTTTTTTTTTAGTGATAACCATGACAAGTGAAAAGGAAGATGTTGAAAACCAAGACTTGGAGGAGCTTTAAAAAAATAATGAGATTTGCAAGATGAATTGTCAAGTGTGTTTGTGGTTTGAAGCTTTGTGTTATTTCAAGATTGAAATTTTAATTAAAATTTTTTTTGGGTCAAGTCATTGAACTATATAAAATTATGTGAAATTTCATGTGATTACAAGTTTTGTGTGTTCTCACTTCAAGATGACATATGGATACAACAGTTATTATGTTTTCACATTTGCCAATCTGAAATTTTCAACAAATGACACAATGTTGCCTTGAAATTTCTTACACTTTCAACATTCTGCCCCTAAATTTTCTGAAAATTTTCAGCATCTTGTCTTTTATTTAATTTCTCTTGAATCTAACTGTAAGGTAAGGCATCATGTGATGTGGATGAGCTTGGGGTGTAGAGGAATTCTGAAGGATTACTTCTACGCAAGCTAATGTCTGAATGAGCTATTACTGATTACACACTGGATAGTGTGAGATGCTAAACACCCGCCAATGAGCTCCATCGAATGCTCTCTTCGAGCTTGTCTTTTTGTACCTTGTGTGGTTCTGCAAGAGCTTGTCCTTTTGCACCTCAAGCAGAATTGCATGTTTCTTCACAAGCTTGTCTATTTGTTCTGCCCACCCCAAAATTGCACGATTTTACTTTTTTCAACTCGTAACCAAAAATATTATTTGATGATTTTTTCTTTCACATGTTATACAGTCCCACATGGGAACTGCAAACCCATTATTGCAAACCTTGAAGGACATGGGTTTGCAGTGATCTACGTTTGCAGTAATCCATGACCTTCAAGGACAGAACCAAGAATTCTACGTATAACATTAATTTGGGCATTAAAAGCAAAATCTGTCTTTTCATTTATTTAACCTCTAACTAGGCATGCGATAATCAAACCCTATGACAACCCTGCGATAAAGCTATCTGAGACTATGCATACGGTGTCAGATATGTACCTTTCTCTACTTTTTTACACTCTTCTGAACAAAGCCTGTTAGGCGGGAGCGTCTTCCACATGTTTTCCCCAAACTCTCTCTCTCTCTCTCAAACGTTACGGACAAATTTGAGGCTTTAAAGCTCGGCCTCCAACGTCCGTCTCCCTCATCAGTTCTCCTTTCTTTGTCGCCTGTTTTTCTTCAGATCTCTTCTCTCCCTCTCTTGTCCCTTTTCATGTGCTGCTTCTCTCTTTTCTCTCTGTGTTCCTGCTGCTTTGGGGTTTTCTTCCCTTTTTGTTCCCAGGAAGGTCTTTTTTACGCTGCCGAGAACGGTTGCTGCCAGCTGCTGAGTCCGAGCATCATAATCTCTCTTTCGCTGCTGCCTGCTTCGATCACAGAGACCATCCACGTCCCGTTTTTGTTGCTGCAAGCTCTTGGGTTGATTCCGTTTGCCTGCAGCCTACGCTACCTCACCCACGCTTCATTTTTTGCATTAGCTCATGCTGGCAGTTCGTCTAGTTGTTGCGGGTGTGTTGTAATGCAGATATCGAAGATTAAGACAGCGGTTAATAATATCCTGCAGACACGACCATCTTCTTCATTAGTACTAGAGCCTAAAATGTACGTTTTTTTGTGTGTGGATAGGGGGAGGAGCCCAGAACGGAGGTGCACTCAAGTCTCATCGTATTGCGCAAGTTCGAGTTTACCGATCAAGAGGCTAACTTACTGTGCCTGCACTATAGTTTGTGACAACTTCAAGGCCGTTACACATTCTGCGTTAACCTCATGGAGATATCAGAGAGAGCTCAAGACTCTGTAACGATTGAACTTTCAAGCCAAATGCCTCCAGGCAACACATCGATTGGAGCCGCTTCAACAAATACTGGTGAGTTGCGATTCACTAAAGCTTGAGATTAGGTTTGAAGGATTTTTAATTCAATTTGAAACCAGCTTTCACGAGTTCCAATCAAGCATAAAATCCTAAGCCAACGAGACGCGATGTGGAGGGCTCCTTGGAAGTCTCCCAGCTGGAGTGATAGACAACTGGATGATGAGACCTGTAACCTGGTGCAGGTGAAGGCGCAATAAAGTAGTTTCTTTTATGTAGTAACATATGTGTTGTTTTCTTTTGAGCTTAAGGAGTTTCAGTGTAATAGAGCAGGCCCAAAAAAAAAAGAACTACTTATATTATGGTGAATTAGAATATATTTGTGCTAAAAATATATATGTAATTATGCATATTCAAAAATATAAATATATATTTTAAATGATTGAAAATTTTAAAAATACAAAATTTCCACATGCGATTGCACATAATTTGAACATGTCTGTGAGCATATGGAAAAAAAAATAGTTTTTGTACCACACATGGGATTTTTTCAGAACATTGATGATACGTATATGGTTCGACCGTAACTAGATAACTTTGACAGATTCTGGTGACTTGCGAGGGCGTGAATTTTCAATGCCAAGGAGTATCGGCGAAGCATCTATTGGAACCGCTTCGACAGATTCTGGTGAGTTGCAATATTGTAGTAGCCCTTGAAATTCACAAAGTTTCGAGGAATTTAGATTGAACAGTAAATTCAAACCAACGTGAACCGTTTTTTTGAGGTAAAAGTTCCCTGACAACGACACGCGACAGTCTCCTTGGATGTTTCCCAAGAGAGATACCAGTAACCAGATGATGCGAGTCATGGGACCTGTAATCTGTACAAATTTTGATTCTTGTGAAACTCATTGCATGAATTTTTTTCCCCCCTTGGATTACAAAATAAGGTCCTCGAATATGCGATTCTGAGATCAAATAATTCAATGATTTGTCTTATATATTGGTCACAGATGATGCTGAAGCTCGAGCAGAAGATCATTCATGGGTCTCCGAAGTTCGATCAACGATTCAAAGTTACAAGAACGGTGCCGCTTCTGAAGTTCTCATCAGGAAGGTGCCGAACTACTTGAGAGTACCTCCGGAACAGTTCACTCCGAAAGAATGGCGATTTGGCCTCCACAACCGTGAAGTTCACACTTCTGGAACAGAGGGTTTGAAGATTGCTGTAGCAGGATATTACTTTGCCCACAAAGAAAGCGATGCTTGGGACAAATTCTGCAATTTTGTGGTGGATGATCCTGGGAGGTTTGTGAGATTGTATGGACTGCAGGATGGTTTCACCGAATTCAGTGAGATGCAGGTTAGGTACTTACTAGCATTAGATGCTCTATTCCTTGTGGTAAAGCATCTGCGTTTTGGGGGCAGGCTTGACTTGGATCTGCGCTGGTGTACACCGTATCTGTCGACAGATATGGCGATGTCGGAAAATCAAGTACCAATGGAGCTACTGAGGAAGGTTGTTCAAAGAAGGCAACCCAAGAATTTGAAATTGGATACGATTCTAGCGGTCGACACGAAGTGGATTTGCCCCATTAAATTGTATACTAGTCAAATCCCTGACGGTGACCTAGTCAATTGTAGCCACCTTTTGGATTGCGTATACAAAATGACATGTGGCCGTGACCCACCGAAGGCTGAGGGTTTTTATGTTTCTGTAGAGTCTGCAGTGAATTTGACGTTGGCTGGCATTACAATCAAAGGAGTTCCTGGCACATTGAACATGGTTTCATTTCAGGGAGGATGTCTGTCCCTACCTATCATACACATATATGACCGATTTGAAACCGTGTTCCGCAATCTTTCAATCTATGAACATTTCAGTTTACAGCCAGAATTTTGTGCACTTTCTGGCTATCGTCTACTCATGGAAAACCTCATTGGAAGCTTAGATGATGTGAAACTATTAATCAAGCATGGTGTTTTCATAAACAAAGTTGGCCCTGAGATGGTAGTACTTGATATATGGAGAAGACTGAGCCAAGGATTGTGCCATGGCAAAGTATCAGCATCTATTATTGAAGTTGGAGAAAAACTCAACAAACATTGCAAATCCAGGAAGAATGTTATCATAACTGAATTTTCTCAGTTGTTTTGTTCAAGACCATGGTATGTGGTATCTGCCATTGCAGTCACCCTGGTAACCCTTGCCACATTGATTCAGACTTACACAACTGTCATTGGTTCCAATAAAATGAGGCCTCATTTTCCTCCTGGTTGAACTGATAGTCTAGAGTGCTATTCCACAGTCTGGAATTTCCAGAGTTTTCACATTACTTGTTCCTTTCACTCAATTTGCTGCAACGTGTACATATTCATATACAGGTCTGCCAGCATTTGCAGCCACAAAATTTACATTAGGTTAGCTTGCAACCAGCGGAGAGCACAGTCTGTGCATATATCTGTCAACACCTGGGGTCCAACAGTCTGGAGACCACATAATTATCTGTAGTAGGTATATAGATTGTACATAGACTACATAATATCCTGGACTGTAAATCTTTTTGTTGAAGAATTGTGGTAGTCGAGGTTAAAGGGAAGACAACTGATTGCTTGTCTTCTGTAGTTGGCATGTGAACCAATTATCTCAATTTGAAGAAGTCTATGATAGTTACCCTTTGATAGTGATTCACTTGCAGTGTAGAATGATTGACTAATTCTAACACCAATTAAGATCAGGTTTCTGATATATACATCAGTTTGAAGCTCTTCAAGCTACTAGCAACATGTGAATTGAAACAAGTTACCCAGGTCAAATTTTGGAGCATAGGATCATCAATATTGCAATGCATAGTGTGTTTAAGGCCATTTGATTGTTCACTACCCAGCATTGCCTTCATCTTCTTCCCTCCAAGTGGCAAAATGTAGCATGTGTTGTCAGGCAATTTGATTGGGATCCCTTTCCATTTTTAGGGCTGAAAGTAAGCTCCTCAGAGGCTTTGCTTCTAACTGTAATCTCAGATCTAGTTTTTATCCTGGATTGTTTCTGGAGCATCCTTTGGAGTTACAGTTGCTGAAGCATCATTTTTGATAAACTTGTCCAATGAATATCATTGACTTTGTAGAACACATGAGATCAGTAGAATTCTGC
>Ga0116227_10008847_pt1 | contig 18676 bp, 18 predicted proteins | sample S1TSphgellanicum_FD_89693 | JGI IMG/M metagenome (GOLD analysis project Ga0116227, IMG submission 89693) | Host-associated microbial communities from peat moss isolated from Minnesota, USA - S1T2_Fb - Sphagnum magellanicum MG | ecosystem: Host-associated > Plants > Peat moss > Unclassified... | reverse complement strand
GCCCGCCGCGCCGCCGGCCACGTGGCTGAACGGATGGATCACCGCACCGGCAGCGATCTGCGCGTCGGCGATGACGCAGTGCGCACCGATGCGCACGCCCTCGCCCAGGGTCACGTCGCCCTCGAAGATGCAGCCGACGTCGATCTCCACATCGGCGCCGCACTGCAGCGTGCCGCGCAGGTCGAAGCGTGCCGGGTCGGCCAGGCGCACGCCGGCCTCCATCAACTGCTCGGCCTGGCGGCGCTGGAAGGCGCGCTCCAGCGCCGCCAGTTGCGCAGGACTGTTGACGCCAGCCACTTCCACCGCATCGGCGGTGGCCACGGCACGCACCGGTACGCCGTCGGCCACGGCCAGGGCCACGATGTCGGTCAGGTAGTACTCGCCCTGGGCGTTGCGGTTGTCCAGGCGTGCCAGCCAGCCGCGCAGGCGATCACCCGGCACGGCCATCATGCCGGCGTTGGTTTCGCGGATGGCGCGCTCGGCCTCGCTGGCATCCTTGTGCTCGACGATGGCACGCACGGCGCCCTGGGCGTCGCGCACGATGCGGCCATAGCCGCTCGGGTCGTCCAGCGCGATGGTGAGCACGGCCAGTGCGCCGTCGGCCGCCGCTGCGGCCAGCGCCTGCAGCGTGGCGGCGGTGATCAGCGGCACGTCGCCGTTGAGCACCAGCACCGTGCCATCTTCCGGCAGCCGCGGCGCCGCCTGCTGCACGGCATGGCCGGTGCCCAGTTGCGGCTCCTGGCGGGCGAAGTCCAGCGCAAACGGCAGGGCCTGGCCCGTCTCCGGGCGCAGCGCGGCCTCGACCGCCTCGGCGCCGTGGCCGGTGACGACCACCACGCGGCGCGCACCCAGCGCTGCCACGGCATCGAGCACATGGCGCACCATGGCGCGCCCGGCAAGCCGGTGTAACACTTTGGGCAGGCGGCTTTTCATCCGCGTACCCTTTCCCGCTGCCATCACCACCACGTCCAGCCCCGCCATGCCCACTCCTTCTCGCCTGCGATCGATGCCGCCCCGGCATGCGGCCGGAGCTTGGCTGCGGATTATCGGTGCCGCTGCCAGCGCACTCCTGGCCGTGGCGCTGCTGCAGGCCTGCAGCGCCATGCGGCTGGTCTACGACCAGTCGCCCCAGCTGGCCTACTGGTGGCTGGACGGCTACGTGGATTTCGACAGCGGCCAGTCGCGCCAGGTGCGCCAGGAACTGGACGCACTGCTGCAGTGGCACCGCAGCGCCGAGCTGCCGCAGATCGACGCGCTGCTGCAGCAGGCTCAGGACGCGGCCCCGCAGGAGATCCAGGCCGACAGCGCCTGCCGCCTGGTGGACGAATTGCGCGACCGGCTGCAGGCAGTCATGCAGCGCGCCGAAGGCGCGGTGGCCCTGTCGGCGCTGAACCTGCAGCCCGGGCAGATCGACAACATCCGCAGCAAGTTCGACAGCAACAACGCCAAGTACCGCAAGCAATGGCTCGACGCGACGCCGGCCGACCAGCAGTCCCGGCGCTTCAAGGAAGTGCGGGAACGCAGCGAGATGCTGTACGGCAGGCTCAACGCAGCGCAGCGCGAGGCACTGCAGGAGCGCCTCGCGCGCACCGGCTTCGACGCACAGCGCCGCTACGCCGAGATGCTGCAGCGGCAACAGGACCTGCTGCAGACCCTGAACCGGCTGTCGCAGGACAAGCCGCCGCCGGAGCAGGCACGCGCCGAGGTGCACGCGCTGTTCCAGCGCGCCCTGTCTTCCCCGGACGAGGCCTACCGCCGCCACCAGGCGGCATTGCAGCGCGAGGGCTGCGAGGCCTTTGCCCAGCTGCACGCGCTGGCCACGTCAGCCCAGCGCCAGACCATGGTCGAGCGCCTGGCAGGCTACCGCAGCGACCTGCGGCAGCTGCAGGCTGCCCGCTAGAACGAGAACAGGTTTTCCATCTCCAAGGCCCGGGGCCGCGCCAGGCCCGGTGTGGGGGCGTGGAACCAGCAGCCAGAACCTGGCGCAGACACGCTGGGATTGCGCAGCCGTATCAGGCGTCCTGGTTGAGGCTGGACTCCTGGACATAGGACTCGACTTCGCGCGCAGTGCGCAGCCCGCTGCCGGGAGGCTGCGCCGGCTTGTCGCCGGGCATGCCCACGGATGCGCAACCTGGGTCGGCAGGCCTGCGCTGCGTGGACGCGGCCCGTCCCGGCATGCGCGCCACGCTGGCGGGTGGAGCCTTGCGGGTGCCGCTCTGGAATTCGGTTGCGCCCTGCTGCTGCTGCAGGCGGTTCAGTGTCATGGCGCTGCGCGGGGACTGCTGCTGCAGCCGCAGCGCCGGGCGTAGCGGCGTGCGCGCGCTGGTAGGGGATTGCGGGGGGGTGAACATGGCGTCTCCGGATCGGTCGGGCGGCCCACAGGGAGCCACCGAATAGCCTTCGAGCGTAGGGAGCCCGGCCCCCCTGGCATGTCATCTGCGACGGGTGCTGCCCGTCAGTGGGCGCCTACAGCGCCCTGCCGTGCTTCCCTGCGCGGCACCCCGCCAGAAGCCCTGGGCGTGCCGGCGTCACTTGCGGACCACCGCAGCCGGCCGGCTGCGCGAAATGACCGCATGCGCGATGCCGTGTGCCACGCCTCGCGCCAGGGCCGCCGCGGAGAGCAGGCACCTCTGCACGGCCTGCGGCAGCCGGCGCCCGGCAGGTGCGACAGCGGCAGGCCGGCGCGCACCCGGCTCCGGCGCGCGGACAGGCCGCCAGTCGAAGCGGGCACCGGCCGGCCCGAGCGACTCCACCACCACACGGCGCCCGGCGGGCACCGCGAGCCGGTCGCCCTGCGCCAGGAACCAGTCCCCGCCGCGTGGCGCCACCCCGTGCCGGTGGGGCGGCGCAGCCGACCCGCCAGCATCGATGGTGATCCAGGCAGTGCCCCGGCGCAGCACGACCATGCCGCGGCCCGTGGTGCGGAAAGCGCAGGCACCACCGCCGTCGACAGCGTGCGATTCTTGTTCTTTCATTGACAATGCCTGGACCATGACCGGCTCCTGCGGAGTGTGGGAGAGGCATTCATAATCAAGGCCTTCACGCCCCTGGTCCAATGAAATCGCGGCGCGGCATTGATTCTTCACGCGCATCAATGACGGCTGCCTGGCTGCCCCTCATGACTCCACATCTGTCGCTGCGTACCCGCCCGATCAGCCTGGGCTGCCTGCGCGCCTTCGAGGCCGTTGCCCGCCACCTCAACTTCCGCGCGGCGGCGGAGGAAATGTCGCTGACCCAATCCGCGGTAAGCCGGCAGATCCAGTCGCTGGAGGAAGACGTGGGCGTGGCCCTGTTCCTGCGCCACACGCGGGCGGTGGAACTCACCGGCGCCGGTGCGCAGCTGCTGCGCGCGGTGCAGCCGAGCCTCTACAGCATGGACAGCGCGGTGCAGCAGATCCGCCAGACGGCGGGGCGCCGCAGCGTGTCCATCAGCACCTGGGCCTCGTTCGCGTCGATGTGGCTGATCCCCCGGCTCGAAGCCTTCCAGCGCGACCACCCGGACATCGACATCCGCATCGACGCCACTGACGTGCCGGTGGACCTGGAGACCACCGACGTCGACGTGGCGCTGCGCTACAGCGTGCCGGCGCGCATCGCCATGGGCGCGGAGCGCCTGTTCGGCGAGCAGCTGGCCGTGGTGGCCAGCCCCTGGCTGCTGCAGGACGGCACGCCGCTGCGCGAGCCGGCCGACGTGAACCGCTTCACCCTGATCGAAGCCGGCGACCTCTACCACTCGCACCACACCGAGTGGCTGAGCTGGCAGCGCTGGGCCGAGGCGCATGGGGTGCGCAGCCTGGCGCCGCGGCGCTGGCTGTACTTCAACTATGCGCACCAGATCGCACAGGCGGCGCTGGCGGGCCAGGGCGTGGCGCTGGCCCGCATGCCGCTGGTGGCCGACAGCGTGGCCGCGGGCGACCTGGTCGAGGTGCTGCCGCGGCACAAGCTGGACTCGCCGCTGGCCTACTGGCTGCTGATCGCCCCGCGCCGCGCCGCGCGGCCCGAGGTCAAGGCGTTTCGCGACTGGCTGCGGGTGCAGGCCGCCCTGACGCGCCAGACCATTGGCGACGTGCAGGACCCCGATACCGTCGACAACCTGGACTGAGGGGAGCGGCAGCCCGGGTGGCGGCCCGCTCAGGCCGTCAGGGTGACCCGGGCGAACTTGCGCTTGCCGACCTGCACCACATAGACGCCGGCATCGAGCTTCAGCCCCCGGTCCGATACCGGGCTGCCATCCACCCGCACACCCCCGCCGTCGATCAGGCGGTTGGCCTCGGAGGCCGAGGGCGCCAGTCCGGCCTGCTTGAGCAGCGCGGACACCGCCAGCGGTGCGCCAGACAGCGAGGCTTCCGGGATCACGTCCGGGACGCCGCCCTTGCTTCGGTTCTGGAAGTCCTGCTCGGCCGCCTCGGCGGCCGCCGCGCTGTGGAAGCGCGTGGTCAGCTCCTTGGCCAGCGCCACCTTGGCGTCCTTGGGGTTGCGGCCGGCCTCGACCTCCGCCTTCAGCGCGGCGATCTCGGCCAGAGAACGGAAGCTCAGCAGCGTGTACCAGCGCCACATCAGCTCGTCGGAAATCGACAGCGTCTTGGCGAACATGCTGTTGGCGTCCTCGCTGATGCCGATGTAGTTGTGCTTGCTCTTGGACATCTTCTGCACGCCGTCCAGGCCTTCGAGCAAGGGCATTGTGAGCGCGCACTGCGGCTCCATGCCATTCTCCTGCTGCAGGTGGCGCCCCATGAGCAGGTTGAACTTCTGGTCGGTGCCGCCCAGTTCGAGGTCGCTCTTGAGGGCGACCGAGTCATAGCCCTGCAGCAACGGGTACAGGAACTCGTGCAGGCTGATCGACAGGCCGCCCGTGAAGCGCTTGTGGAAGTCGTCGCGCTCCATCATCCGCGCCACGGTGTATTTGGACGCCAGCTGGATCATGCCGACCGCGCCCAGCGGACCACACCATTCGCTGTTGTAGCGCACCTCGGTCTTCGACGGGTCGAGCACCAGGCTGGCCTGCTTGTAGTAGGTGTCGGCATTGGCCTTGATCTGCTCGGCCGTCAGCGGCGGGCGGGTCGTGTCTCGCCCGGAGGGGTCACCGATCAGCGTCGTGAAGTCGCCGATCAGGAAGATCACCTGGTGCCCCAGGTCCTGCAACTGGCGCATCTTGTTGAGCACCACGGTGTGGCCCAGGTGGATGTCCGGTGCGGTCGGATCCAGCCCCAGCTTGATGCGTAGCGGGGTACCGGTGGCTTCCGAGCGGGCGAGCTTCTGCACCCACTCGGACTGCGGCAGCAGCTCGTCGGCCCCGCGCAACGAGATTTCGAGTGCTTGTCCTACACGATCGGTGACGGGATGGCTTGTAACGACAGGTTGATTCATAAGGGTTTTTTCAGATGCCACAGGGTGGTGCGTCGGTATACTTCCGGCCAGCCCGCCACCCGGATTTTAAGTGGCCTGCTTTTTGCACCCGGCAACTGCCGAGGCGTGCAAAGAACACCTCCCAAGAACATTGCAGCGCCGCAGGCATTTGCCTCCCGCCCTGCCACAGCGACCTCCTTCTGGGGATAGAACTTTTGAACAACGGTTTCCTGGCCGTAGGGGAAGCATTGCTGACCCGCGCAGCCCACAGCATCCAGCAGCACCCCAAACGTGTCGCCGCAGCGGTCGGCGCCCTGCTGCTGTTTGGCGGCGGAGGCGCGTTTGCCGTGGCCAATCTGGCCCCGGATCCAGCCGATTTGCCTGTCAGACAAATCCTGCAGTCCGTCCAGCCCCTGTCCTCCGCCGCGCCGCTGGAAGTGCTCGACATGCACCAGATGCGCCTGTTCCGCACGGAGACCACGCGCTCGACCGACACGGCCGACTCCCTGCTGCAGCGCCTGGGCGTGAACGACCCGGCAGCCGCCACCTTCCTGCGCCGCGACGAGCGCGCCCGGCAGGCGGTGCTCGGACGGGTCGGCCGGCTGGTGTCGGCAGAGGCCTCGGACGACCATGAACTGCTGCGCCTGACGGTGCGCTGGAGCGCCGACGACGCCGAGCAGTTCCAGCGCCTGGTGGTAGAGAAAACCAAGGACGGCTTCGCGAGCCACATCGAGTCGGCCCCGACGACGGTGTCCAGCCGGCTCGGCAGCGGCGTGATCCAGTCCTCGCTGCTGGCCGCTACGGACGCCTCCAACATTCCCGAGTCGGTTGCCAACCAGATTGCCGAGATTTTCTCGAGCAGCATCGATTTCCGCCGCAGCCTGCGCAAGGGCGACCGCTTTACCGTCGTTTACGAAACGATAGAGGCGGACGGCGAAGTGTTGCGCGCGGGCCGCGTGCTCAGCGCCGAGTTCGTCAATGACGGCAAGGCACTGGAAGCCATGTGGTTCCAGCCCAAGGGTGAAAAGGGTGCGTACTACACGCTGGACGGCCAGGGCCTGAACCGGGCCTTCCTCAGCGCCCCGCTGCAGTTCACCCGCGTCTCCAGCGGCTTCTCGAACCGCTTCCACCCCATCCTGCAGCAGTGGCGCGCCCACCTGGGCACCGACTTCGCCGCGCCCAGTGGCACCCCGGTGCGCACCGTCGGTGACGGCGTGGTCGAGTTCGCCGGCGTGCAGAACGGTTACGGCAACGTGATCTTCGTGCGCCATCGCAATGACTACGTCACGGTCTATGCCCACCTCAGCCGGATCGGCGTCACCCGTGGCCAGAGCGTGGCCCAGGGCCAGACCATCGGCAATGTCGGCCAGACCGGCTGGGCGACCGGTCCGCACCTGCATTTCGAGTTCCGCGTCCGGGGCGTGCAACAAGACCCGATGGTCATGGCGCGCCAGAGCGAGGCCACCCGGCTCACCGCCGCAGCGCGGCCCGAGTTCGACCGCCTCGCCGCCACGATGCGCATCGAACTGCAGACCGCCAACCAGTCAACGCTGGCCAGCGCTGACTAAGCATCCGCCCCGCCCTTGCGGGGCGACACCTGCGGACCCAGCGGAGCTGGCTGACCCGATGCCCCGGGTATTCGTTGCTGTCCGGTAGAGGAAACCATGCACGCACCTTGCTACATCGGATTGATGTCCGGCACCTCTCTGGATGGTGTGGATGGAGTGCTGGCTGAGTTTCCTGAGGACGGCGGCGGTGCGCGGGTACTCCGGCATGCCACGGCGCCGCTTCCGACGGCCTTGCGCGCCGAGCTGCTGTCCCTCAATCGCAGCGGTGAGAATGAACTGCACCGCGCTGCGCTCGCCGGCAATGCGTTGTCGCGCGTGTACGCAGCAGTGGTGGCGGATCTGCTGGCGGCCTGCGGCCGGCCGGCCGGCGCCGTGCAGGCCATAGGCGCCCACGGGCAGACGGTGCGGCACCGCCCGCTGGAGTTCGACGGCACCGGCTATACGCTGCAGTTGCAGAACCCCGCGCTACTGGCAGAGCTCACCGGCATCGACGTGGTGGCAGACTTCCGCAGCCGCGACCTCGCGGCAGGCGGCCAGGGCGCGCCGCTGGTACCGGCCTTCCACCAGGACTGGTTCGGCCGCCCGGATGCCGCGGTCGCCGCCCTCAACATCGGCGGCATCGCCAACCTCAGCGTGCTTCCGGCTACCGGCGCGGACCCCACCGGCTTCGACTGCGGCCCCGGCAATGCGCTGCTGGACTACTGGTGCCAGCGCCACACGGGCCAGCCCTTCGATGCCGACGGCGCCTGGGGCGCCACGGGCCAGGTGCTGCCTGCGTTGCTGGCGGCCTTCAAATCCGAGGCCTTCTTCGCCCGCACACCACCCCGCAGCACGGGCCGCGACCTGTTCAACGCCGAATGGCTGTCGGCCCACCTGGCGCAGCAAGGCGCCGCCCGGGCCGAAGACGTGCAGGCAACACTCACCGCCCTGACGGTGCACGCCTGCGCCGAGGCACTGCTGCGCCACGGCGAGGGCTGCCAGCAGCTCTTCGTCTGTGGTGGCGGCGCGCTGAATGGCGCCCTCATGCGGGGACTGGCCACGGCCTTGCCGGGCGTGCAGGTGGAGTCATCCACGCGGGCGGGACTGCCACCGCTTCAGGTCGAAGCCACCGCCTTCGCCTGGCTGGCACGCCGTACGGTGGAGCGCCGCACGGCCAGCCTGGCTTCCGTCACCGGCGCGCGCGGCGCCCGCATTCTGGGCGCCATCTACCCCGCCTGAGCCAGCCCAGGCCCTAGACGTTGTCCACGGCGTCCGTCTCCACGGGCACCAGCTTGGCGGGAATACCTTCCGGATCTGGGGCCAGTTGCCAGAAGATGCCCGACGCCGCCAGGGTCATCAACCCCATGGTGGCGAACGTGGCACGGAAGGCCGACAAGGTATGGCCGCCTGCCGCATCTGCGCCGAAGTAGTCGCCGAACCCGGCCAGCACCGCCCCTGCGGCGGCCACCCCCAGGCCCATGGCGAGCATCTGCACCATGGACAGCAGGCTGTTGCCGCTGCTGGCCATGCTCCCTTCGAGGTCCTTGAGCGTGACCGTGTTCATCGCCGTGAACTGCATCGAATTGACCGCGCCGAAGCAGGCCAGTTGCACGATGCGCAGCCACAGGGGCTGGTCAGGCGACACCAGGGCGAAGCTGGTCATGACCAGTCCGACCAATGCGGTATTGCCCACCAGCATGCGCCGGTAGCCGATGCGGGACACCAGGCGCGTGACCACGGGTTTGGCCGCCATGCCGGCCAGCGCCACGGGCAGCAGCATCATGCCGGCCTGCGAAGGCGAATAGCCCATGCTCACCTGCAGCAGCAGCGGGATCAGGAAGGGCATGCAGCTGCTGCCGATGCGGGCGAACAGGTTGCCCAACAGGCCTACCCGCAGCGACGGAACTGAAAACAGCTCCGGCGCAAACAATGGATCGGGCCGGCGCAGGGCTCGCAGCCAGTAGGCCGCCAGGCTTGCCAGCCCGAAGATCAGCAACAGCACCACGGTGGCCTGCCGCAGCCCCAGCTCCGACAGCCCGTCGAGCGACAGCGAGATCGCCACCATGCCAAAGGCCAGCAGGCAGTAGCCGCCCAGGTCGAAGCGTGCCATCACCATGCTGCGCCCTTCGGGCATGTAGCGCAGCGTGGCGACGCACCCCACCAGCGCCACCGGCAGGTTGATCAGAAAGATCCAGTGCCAGGACACGTACTGCACCAGCCAGCCGCCCAGCGTCGGCCCCAGCAGTGGCCCGATCAGGCCCGGCACGGCGACGAAACTGATGGCCCGCAGGAATTGCTCGCGCGGAAAGGCCCGCAGCACGGCCAGGCGCCCCACCGGCAGCAACAGGGCCCCGCCAAGGCCCTGCAAGACGCGCGAGGCCACGATCTGGGTCAGGTTCTGGGACAGGGCGCAGAACAGCGATCCGAGCGCGAACAGCAGGATGGCACCAAAGAACACGCGCCGGGTGCCAAAGCGGTCGGCAATCCAGCCCGAAGCCGGGATCAGCATCGCCATGGTCAGCGAGTACGCCACCACGACCGACTGCATGCGCAGCGGACTTTCGCCCAGGCTGCCAGCCATGGCGGGCAGGGCGGTGTTCACGATGGTCGCGTCCAGCGTCTGCATGAAGAAGCCGACGGCTACCAGCCAGAGCAGAGGTGTTCCCGAGGCGGAAGAGGGCAGGCGGATCATCGGACGCAGCCAGAACAGGCGAAAAGAAAGCAAGAACGAAAAAGCCGCCCGGAGGCGGCTTGTACAAGGTGTGCGAAGCGACGCACCATCACGCAGGATCAGGCCGAGAAGCTGGAGCCGCAGCCACAGGTGGTGGTGGCATTGGGGTTCTTGATCACGAACTGCGCACCCTGCAGGTCTTCCTTGTAGTCGATCTCGGCGCCCACCAGATACTGGTAGCTCATGGCGTCGATCAGCAGCGACACGCCATTCTTGGTCATGGTCGTGTCGTCCTCGTTGGTGATCTCGTCGAACGTGAAGCCGTACTGGAAGCCCGAGCAGCCGCCGCCCTGCACGAACACGCGCAGCTTCAGGTCGGGATTGCCCTCCTCGGCGATCAGGTCGGCCACCTTGGCGGCCGCGCTGTCGGTGAACAGGATGGGGGCGGGCATTTCTTCAGTGGGGACGGCTTCGGCAAGGGCGCTCATGGACAGACTCCGGTAGGACATGCGGTGACGCAGGGGTTGATACTAGCGCAACCGTGGTTTTCGGGTGCGGCCGCAACTCTTGACCGGCGCGGCCGGCGGGGCAATCCGCCCTGGCAACAAAAAACCGCCACAAGGGCGGTTTCGGGAGGGTGGAGCGCTCCCAACAGGGAGCGCGCCACCTTCGTCTCGGGGCGCGTAAAGCGAATTAGCGCTTGGAGAACTGCTTGCGGCGGCGTGCAGAGTGCAGGCCGACCTTCTTACGTTCGACTTCACGCGCGTCGCGGGTCACGAAGCCGGCTTGGCTCAGTGCGGGCTTGAGCGTCGCGTCGTAGTCGATCAGGGCACGGGTGATGCCGTGGCGGGTCGCACCGGCCTGGCCGGATTCACCACCGCCGTGCACGTTGACCTGGATGTCGAAGGTTTCGACATGGTTGGTCAGCACCAGGGGCTGCTTGGCGATCATGATCGAGGTTTCACGGCCGAAGTACTCTTGTACATCCTTGCCGTTGACCGTGATCTTGCCGGTGCCCTTCTTCAGAAACACACGGGCGACGCTGGACTTGCGACGGCCGGTGCCATTGTTCCATTCACCAATCATTCTCGGCTCCTCAGAGTTCCAGCACTTGCGGCTGTTGGGCGGTGTGCGGGTGCTCCGCGCCGCCGTAGACCTTGAGCTTCTTGATCATGGCGTAGCCGAGCGGGCCCTTGGGCAGCATGCCCTTGACAGCCTTCTCGAGTGCGCGGCCAGGGTGCTTGGCCTGCATGTCGCGGAAGTTGGTGGCCGTGATACCGCCGGGATAACCCGAGTGACGGTAGTACACCTTGTCGAGGGACTTGGTGCCGGTGACCTTGAGCTTGGAAGCGTTGACGATGACGATGAAATCGCCGGTATCGACGTGAGGCGTGTAAATGGCCTTGTGCTTGCCGCGCAGACGGAGGGCAACTTCGCTGGCTACCCGGCCGAGGACCTTATCGGTCGCGTCAATCACAAACCACTCGTGCACCACGTCAGCGGGCTTTGCGCTGAATGTAGACATTGCTGATAGCTTTCGAGTGTAGAGGGCCCTTTTCCACGGTCGGTGTTTCTCTGAAGGAAACCTCTTAGGTGGGGATAAACCTCGCCGCGGGGCCCGTCGAGCGCTGCGAAGCCCTCCATTATAGGAAGTTTTCACGGTATCCGGCAAGGCCGCTTACCATAGGCGGCTATGTTCAGCTACCGCCACGCCTTCCATGCAGGCAACCACGCCGACGTGCTCAAGCACACGACGCTGGTCGCCATCCTCGACCATCTCGTACAGAAGGACGCGGTGCTGACGGTGCTCGACACCCACGCGGGCGCAGGCCTGTACCGACTGGACGGCGACTATGCAACCAAGAGCGGCGAGGCCCAGGAGGGCATCTTCCGCCTGTACAGCGCCCCGCCGGCCGACTGCGCGCCAGCGCTGCAGGCTTACCTCGACCTGGTGCGGGGCTTCAATGGCACCGGCAACCCCAAGGTCTACCCCGGCTCGCCGTTCCTGCTGGAGCGGCTGCTGCGGCCGCAGGACAAGCTCAAGCTGTTCGAACTGCACCCCACCGATGCCCGGGCACTGGCCGGCAATATCGCCCAGCTGGACGCCGGCCGCCGGATCGCGGTGCTGAGCGAGGACGGCTTCGAGGGCGTGAAGAAGTTCCTGCCCCCCCCCGCCAGGCGCGCCCTGGTGCTATGCGACCCCAGCTACGAGCTGAAGCAGGACTATGCCCGTGTGGCAGCGCTGATGGCCGACAGCCTGAAGCGCTTCGCCACCGGTACCTACGCCGTGTGGTACCCGCTCATCGCCCGCCCCGAGGCACACGACCTGCCGCGGCGGCTGCGCACGCTGGCCACGCAGGCCGGCAAGCCCTGGCTGCACGCCACGCTGACGGTGAAGTCGTCGAAGATGGCCAGCGCGGCCGTCGCCGGGGAAGGCGCCAAGCGGCCCGGCCTGCCGGCCAGCGGCATGTTCGTGGTGAATCCGCCCTACACCCTGAAGGCCGCCCTGGCGCCGGCCCTGCCGCAGATGGTGGCGGCGCTGGGTCAGGACCGGCACGCGGCCTTCTCGCTCGAATCCGGCGGCTGACCAGTTCCCGGGCAATCGTCATGGAGCGGTGAGCGCTTCGGCCTGATAGGCCCGGTGCAGCAACGCCAGGAAGGCTGGTGCCTGCGGCATGGACACGGAGCCGATCCGGTGTACCGCCACACCCGGCGTCCATGAGTTCATGACCACGGCGCCGGCCAGCGCCGGCAGGTCCGCAAGCGTCAGCTCCTGGACCCGCTGGGGAACGCCGAGGCGATCCAGTTGCCGGCGGACGATGCCCATCGTGGTCCCGCCCAGCATCTCGGCCGTGGGCCAGACCACGGCCTCGCCATCCCAAAAAGCCAGGTTCCAGATCGAACCTTCGCTGAGCCGCCCTTGACGGTCCACAAAAGCGACATCGTCGAACCCCTGCCCGGCGGCCTGGCGGAGAAAATAGGTCTTGGCCACCTCGCCGACGTGCTTCACGGCTGGAAGCAGCCGCTCGTGCTCGACCACCGCCAATGCCAGCGGGCCGGGCGGCCCGGATGCGGCCGGCCCGGTGCGCACCAGCACCTCGGGCAGCACATCAGCGCCGGCCACGGTGAACTCGCCCGCCGGCGAGTACACGGTGACCGTCAGCGAGAGGTCCGCCGGGCCGGCCTCCAGCGCCGCCCGCAGGCAGGAACGTACGCGGGTCTCAGGTAGTGCCTGGCCAAACAGTTCCGCCGAGGCCGATCGCAGACGTTCCAGATGCAGGTCCAGGCCCCGTACCAGGCCCCCGCGCACCTGCATGGCGCTGAAATGCGCATAGCCCGCAAAAGCGAGCGGAGCCAAGTCCTCCGCAGTAGCCGGCCGGCCATTGCGTTGAACCACAAAAGAAATAGGGCCGACAGGCATGCATTCACTCCGAAGCTTTGGTTGGGTGCCGCGATCGCCTGTCAAGCAGCACGATCATCAAGATCAGCAACTATCCCCCATTGATGAGCCTATGAAAAACGAGTATTTTTCAAAAAATCATCAAATATGGCTTGAAGATAAATGACGCGCATGCTGCCTGGAACACGGGCACTCAGGACCCTGGAGGCCGCTGGGCGGCAGTTGAACTTCACCCGCGCGGCCAGAGAGCTGGGATTGACGCCGGCCGCGGTGAGCTACCAGATCAAGGAAATCGAAGACCAACTGGGCATGGTGCTGTTCACGCGCACCAGCCGCAGCATCCAGCTGACGCCGGCCGGCGCGGTGCTGTTCGAAGCTGCTGCCGACGCTCTGGATGGCCTGCGACGCGCCACCAGCCGGGCCAGGCGCCTGGCCCGGGGAGCGGCGCATCTGCGCGTCTCGCTGAGCGCACGCTTTGCCACGAACTGGCTGCTGCCCCGGCTGCCAGAGTTCCGGGCCGCACATCCAGGTCTGGAGCTGACCTTCGATATTTCCGACCAGATACGGGACTTCGACGCCGACGACGTCGATGTCGCCATTCGCTTTGGCACCGGAAATGACGCGCACACACGTTCGGAGCGGCTGTTCGGCACAGTGGTGGTCCCGGTCTGCAGCCCGAAGCTGCTCGAGACCGGGCTCAGGCTGGATGAGCCGCGCGATCTGCTCCAGCACACGCTGTGCTACGTGGACTGGAAAACCGACGGCATGATTTGGCCCAACTGGCGCATGTGGATGGCCGCAGCCGGCCTGGGCGACTTCGACGACAGCCGCTGCATCGGGTTCTCGGATTCAAGCTACGTAGTGCAGGCGGTGCTCGACGGCTCGGCCGTGGGCCTGGCCGACCTGGACATGATTGGCAAGGATCTGGCCGAGGGCCGGCTGGTGCGGCTGTTCGATATCGGCGTGAGCGTGGCGCCAGACTACGCCTACCATCTGGTCTACCCGCAAGGCAGCAGCCGGGACCCGCGCGTCCTCGCGTTTCGCGCGTGGCTGCTCCAGCAGGCGGGGCAGCCGGCTCCGGCGGCCTGAAGCAGAAAAGGAGGCCAGGGCCTCCTTTTCCGCCGGGCGCAGGGCCGCGCCTCAGAAGCGGTGGCGAATGCCGATGCCGGCGCTGGTGCCGCCGGACAAGGAGGTGACGCTGTCGTGCATGAGCATGGCGTAGACGTCGGTGCGCTTGGACAGGAAGTAGTCGTAGCCCACGGTGCCCGTGGTGCGGGTGCCGTTGTAGGTGCCCGAGACTTCGGTGCGCGCCACGCCGGCCTTGACCGAGCCACCACCCAGGGGAACGTCCACGCCCAGCGAGGTGGTCTTGCCGGTGTAGTTGGCGATATCGGCCTTGGACTGGCCATAGGTCAGGAAAGCCTTCAGGAAACCCGCGTCGTAGGCGCCGCCCAGCATCCAGTCCTTCTTGGTGTCGGGCACGCCGCCGGTGGTGATGACGCTCGGGTTGACCGGGTTGGAGATCTGATCGCGCTCATAGAAGCCGACCAGGGTCAGCGGGCCGCCGAAGTACAGCGCGTTGATGCCGACGTTGCGCTTGCTGTCGTTGCCCGTGCTGCTGGACTGCTCGCCGAACTGGTAGTGCAGGTTGGCCTTCAGGCCGCCAAAGCTCGGCGTGCTGTAGGTGATCTGGTTGCTCCAGCCGGTGTCGGATGGGGTGGTGCGCGTGGTCCAGCCGGCGGTGGTGACGTTGGCGTGCAGCACCAGCGGCGAGAAGGTGAAGGAGTCGCCGAACGGGTTGGCGATGATGGTCGGCAGGAAGTTGGGCGACATGCCGCGGCCCAGTTGCACATTGCCGAAGCTGCCGCCCAGGCCCACGCTGGCATCTCGGGAGAAGAACGGATCGCCATCGAAGCGGCCCGGAGTGCCGGTGTCGACACGCAGGAAGGAGGTCAGCTTGAAGTTGGCGTTGAGCCCCCCGCCCAGATCCTCCACACCGGTGAAGCCGAACCAGGAGGTGGTCATGCCGCCGCTGCCAAGCACGTTGGTGCGGCCCGGGTCGCCCGCCATGCGCATGGAGCCCACGTAGGCATCCAGCAGGCCAGAAATTGTTACAGAACTTTGCGCCTGCACGGTGCCTGCGCAAGCCAGCAAGGCACCAAAGGCGATCAAGGTCTTCTTCATGGGGCAGATTCCTCAGCTAGGTTGGGGGTTTGACCATTCGGTCACGCAAATCCCATGCCTGCCATGAGGCCTTTCCCGAAGATCCTGCGGTGCAGGCTCAGCGCACGCATTCCCCTGTCGCCGAAGGGTGGCTCAGCACCACCTGCTTGGTCCCCAGCCCGATCATGTCCAGCGCCTTGGCGGCGGCGCGGCTCAGGTCGATGACGCGCTGCCGCGACGACGGCCCGCGATCGTTGATCTTCACTACGATCGAGCGCCCGTTGACCAGGCTGTGCACGCACACCAGGGTGCCGAAGGGCAGCGTGCGATGCGCGGCGGTGAACGCCTCCATGTCGAACATCTCGCCGCTGGCGGTGCGGCGCCGGTGGAAACGGCTGCCGTACCAGGAAGCGCCACCGCGGCCGATCTCCTCACCGGCCTCCGGGTCCTCCTGCGGAGCGTCCGGCTCTGGCGCTGCGGCCGGGGCCATGACGGCGGCGACGGCCGACTCCGGAGTCTGCGCCGGGGTATCGGGCAGGCGCGCCAGGGGCCGCAGCGGCGCGTCGGCCGGGGTCGCCGGTGCCGGGGCCGCCTCCTGCGGCGGCAGGGGCGCGCAGCCAGGCAGCCCCAGGGCCAGCAGCCCCGCAAGCACCCAGGTGCGCGGCCGCGCCGTCATGGACTCAGAGCCGATCCAGCAGCGCCAGGGTCGCGGGCGACTGGTTCATCGTGTAGAAGTGCAGCGCGGGCGCGCCACCGGCGCGCAGGCGTGCACACAGGTCGGCCACCACATCCAGGCCGAAGGCGCGGATCGACGCCACGTCGTCGCCGAAGGACTGCAGCCGCAGCCGTATCCAGCGCGGGATCTCGGCGCCGCAGGCATCCGAGAAACGCATCAGCTGGGTCGAGCTGGTGATCGGCATGATGCCGGGCACCACGGGCACGGCCAGGCCCAGCGCGGCCACGTCGTCCACAAAGCGGAAGTAGGCGTCGGCGTTGTAGAAATACTGCGTGATCGCCGCATCCGCCCCGGCGCGCACCTTGGCGGCGAAGGCCTGCAGGTCCGCAGCGGGCGAACGCGCCTGCGGATGCGCCTCGGGGTAGGCCGCCACCTCGATACGAAAGGCGCTGCCGGTCTCGGAGCGGATGAAGGCGACCAGGTCGCTGGCATAGGTGAATTCACCGCCGGCGCCATAGCCGCTCGGCAGGTCGCCGCGCAGCGCGACCAGGCGCTTGACGCCCATCTGCGCCAGCGTGGCCAGCTCAGCCCGCACCGATGCGCGCGTGGCGCCGATGCAGGAGAAGTGTGCGGCGGCCTCGACGCCTTCGCCCAGGATCTCGCGCACGGTGCCGAAGGTGCCCTCCTGCGTGGACCCGCCGGCGCCGTAGGTGACCGAACAGAATTCCGGCTTGCGTGCGTAGAGCGCCTGGCGCACCACGCGCAGCTTGGCCACGCCCTCGGGCGTCTTGGGCGGAAAGAACTCGAAACTCACCGGCAGCGGCGAGGACGGGGAAACGGAAGCGGTCATGCCGCCCTCCTTGCATGAATGAAGAACTCGCGGTTGCCGTCGCCGCCCTCGATCGGGCTGTCGAACCAGTGGCGCACGACCAGGCCCAGCGCGTCGCAGGCCGCGCGCAGGCGCGCCTCCACCACGGCGTAGAGGGCCGGATCGCGCACGATGCCACCCTTGCCGACCTGGCCGGGCTGCAGCTCGAACTGCGGCTTGACCAGCATCAGCAGGTCGCCATCGGCCGCCATCAGGGGCACCAGCGCCGGCAGCACCAGCGTCTGCGAGATAAAGGACAAGTCCCCGACCACCAGGTCGAAGCGCGTCCCGGAATTCAAAGAAAAAGTGCCGGAAGCCAAGGTGGCGCCTTGGCTATCCGCTACAAAATCAGCAGCACTTAGGCTGCGCGCGTTGATTTTCTCCAGCGCGGTGACGCGATCGTCATCGCGCAGCCGGGCATGCAACTGGCCATGGCCCACGTCCACGCCCACCACATGCAGGGCGCCCTGCTGCAGCAGGCAGTCGGTGAAGCCACCCGTGGACTGCCCCACATCCAGGCACAGCCTGCCGGCGGCAGCAATGCCTGCGGCCTTCAGCGCGCCTTCGAGCTTGAGCCCGCCGCGCGAGACATAGCGCGACTCGGCGGCGTCCAGCAGCTCCAGCTCGGCGGCTTCGGGGATGTCGTCGCGGTTCTTGCCGACGACGCGCCAGGCGTCGCCGCTGCCCGCCTCGCGCCAGCGCAGGCCGCCGGCAATCAGCCGTACCGCCTGCGACCGCGAAGCGGCCATGCCGCGCTCCACCAGCAATTGATCAGCGCGCATCAGCGAGCGCCGGATCAGTAGCGGTAGGTGTCGGGCTTGTAAGGGCCGTTCTTGTCCACGCCAATGTAGGCGGCCTGCGTGTCGGTCAGCTCGGTGAGCATGGCGCCGACCTTCTTCAGGTGCAGGCGCGCGACCTTCTCGTCGAGGTGCTTGGGCAGCACGTAGACCTTGCCGGCCTGGTAGGCGTCGGGCTTGGTGAACAGCTCGATCTGGGCGATGGTCTGGTTGGCGAACGACGACGACATGACGAAGCTCGGATGGCCCGTGCCGCAGCCCAGGTTCACCAGGCGGCCCTTGGCCAGCAGGATGATCTTCTTGCCGTCGGGGAACTTGATGTGGTCGACCTGCGGCTTGATTTCTTCCCACTCGTACTTCTCGATCGACGCGACGTCGATCTCGTTGTCGAAGTGGCCGATATTGCAGACGATGGCCTGGTCCTTCATGGCGACCATATGCTCATGGCGAATCACGTCGCGGTTGCCGGTGGTGGTCACGAAGATGTCGGCCTTGTCGGCGGCGTATTCCATCGTGACGACCTTGTAGCCTTCCATCGCGGCCTGCAGGGCGTTGATGGGGTCGATCTCGGTCACCCACACCTGCGCCGACAGTGCGCGCAGCGCCTGGGCCGAGCCCTTGCCCACGTCGCCGTAGCCGGCCACCAGCGCCACCTTGCCGGCGATCATCACGTCGGTCGCGCGCTTGATGCCGTCCACCAGCGACTCGCGGCAGCCGTACAGGTTGTCGAACTTGCTCTTGGTGACCGAGTCGTTCACGTTGATGGCGCGGAACAGCAGCGTGCCCTTGGCCGACATTTCGTTCAGGCGGTGCACGCCGGTGGTCGTTTCTTCGGTCACGCCGATGATCTCGGCGGACTTGCGGGTGTACCAGGTCGAATCGACGGCCAGCTTGGCCTTGATGGCGGCGTACAGGATGCGTTCTTCTTCGCTGGTCGGGTTGGCCAGCACGCTCTGGTCCTTCTCGGCGCGCTGGCCCAGGTGCATCAGCAGCGTGGCGTCGCCGCCGTCATCCAGGATCATGTTCGGGCCTTCGCCCTGGGCGCCCTTGGGGCCGAAGTCGAAGATGCGGTGGGTGTAGTCCCAGTAGTCTTCCAGCGACTCGCCCTTGATGGCGAACACCGGCGTGCCCGCGGCGGCGATGGCGGCGGCGGCGTGGTCCTGCGTGGAGAAGATGTTGCACGAGGCCCAGCGCACGTCCGCGCCGAG
>Ga0116227_10008846_pt1 | contig 18677 bp, 10 predicted proteins | sample S1TSphgellanicum_FD_89693 | JGI IMG/M metagenome (GOLD analysis project Ga0116227, IMG submission 89693) | Host-associated microbial communities from peat moss isolated from Minnesota, USA - S1T2_Fb - Sphagnum magellanicum MG | ecosystem: Host-associated > Plants > Peat moss > Unclassified... | reverse complement strand
TAAATAATGTAGGGTGAAATAATTTAAATTAATGAAAAATAGTCATATAATAATTGAAAGTAGCTTAACATAGGTAGTATTATTATATTAACAAAAAAAATCCATTTATTAAACTTTTTTTTTTCAAAAGAATGGTCATTGAAATGTTATTGAATAATGCTATTCAAAAAAAAAAATGTTCAAATGATTTTAAACTTTCAAAAGGAAATAAATGTAATTATGTACATTATTGAATTAAAAAAAAAAGTAAACTCGAATCATTTCATTTGAACAAAATTTCAATAAAATATGAATTTTCAAAGTTTATGTTTTTATAATGTTTAAAATGAAGTATTTTATAAATAAAATGTAATGTAACATGTTATCATAACAAGTGTGGTGGCTTGATGGTAAGGGTGTTTGCCCTCATTTCAAAGGTCAAGGGATCAAACCTCATGGATGGTGTTGGGTGTGGTCAACAATGGTATGTTGACCGAATATTCTTCTATTGAATTCCTAGGCTAGGTGCCTAAGTTGATTACATGGCCTACCTACCTACCTAGGCAAGGTTTTTAACCTAGCATAGGTAGTGACACGTGTCAATAAATAATAAACTTTAAAAATCATGAAATTATCAATAATATTATATATTAAATAATTAAAATTTAATTAATTTCCATACTAGTTAGTTAATTAACTAGCAAGTGAATGGTTTGGTAAATTTGTATTTCACTTGAAAATAACCTTGTTTCATTAGGTACCAATGAAACAAGTCATTGTCCGTAACAACTGGTCCCCGTTCACTAGGGGGTTAAACAATTTCATTAGGTGAAAATGTCCAAATTCACTCAAAAATTTAGTGAAACCTAGAGTGAACTAGGACGCATTTCCTAGTAGTGAATGGAGGAGGCAAGGGCATTACACTCTAACACAATGGTGGTTATGACCCAATTCTTATATGAATGCATTTTGACCAAGTTTAAATGTCCTCTAATTGTGGTCTAAGACCAAGGTGTGCATTTCATCAATGACACCACCACTTAGTGAACCATTTTTCTTTTAGCACACTACCTTTACCACCTATTACCTTCAAGGTAATGGGTAGGCAAATTCGACAAACAAGGTAATTAACACAATGTTAACCAAGTTGGTGAATGAAAAAAGAAATGATTGGGATGAAAATTTGGGGGCAATGTAATTTCCTTACTGTATTGCCTACAAAGGTGGCATAGGTCACACACCATTCTAGTTGGTGTATGGACTGTACCCACTCATGCCTACAAAATATTTGCTACCTACCCTCACCAAGGAAGGTATTGTTGTCAATGACACAATGAGGGTATTCACAAGCATGATATTTGAGTTGGAAAAATTAAAGGAGACTAAGCTAAAGGCAATTGAAAACATAGGAAAGCAGCAATGGAGATGAGTCTTGTGGTTTCAGAACCGCAACTGTCCCAAATCCTTCAAATTGGGTGATTTTATGCTTTAGTTCCTTAAAGGACGGAAAGAGCACCAAGGTAAATTCAAACATCATTAGTTTGGACCCTACATGATATAATACTACCTTCCAAACAACATGGTACTATGGGTGAATATGGACAAATTTCATCAAAGTCCTATGTGGGTCAACATTAACAAGCTAAAACTTTATGTTCCCTATGATGATGATACTAGAGGGTTGGTATCTAAATTCCAAGGGGGGAAAGGGAAGGTACAACACAAAAAACATAGGAATATTTAGAGGAGTCTATGGAGGACAAAAGTAAAGATAAGGCAAATGAGGGAGAAAATAGCCAACAAAAGAAAACACATGATACCCTACAACCCAAATTTTCACCAAAAGAGACAATAGTTGACCCGACCAATTAAAATGGAAAGGAGATTACCTTGAGAGATGGGATTACCACTAGCTGGGTAGACTTTACCTTGGCCTTAATTTAGGTAATTAAAAACCTAAAAGGTAGGGCAAACCCAAAAAGTAGAGTAGTCTCAGAGATTAAAACATCAACATAATGTAAGGTAGACTTGGAAATTAAGGCAAAATGAAAAAAAATGCAAGAATTAACGCTAGCCACCATGGGCCTATATTGTGTGTAGTGAATTTTTGAAGATGAAAATGCATAGATGAAAAATGGGATGCCATTGCACCATACCATCATGAGGGGGGATGAAAGGTCACCATCAAACCTTAAAGGGTCAAGTGCAAAGTGTGGTGTCTTTATGACACCTACCATGTCCCATAGAGTAGGACAATCCAAATAGGGAGGGTACAATCCCACCACACATATGGGAAGAAAAAAAGGCGTGTCCTTTCAACCCAAGAGAAGGTTGGGGGAAGTTCTGCTTCATTGTCATTTTGTGTTGTCGTTTTGAGAGGTCAAAAAGGAGAGGAAAGGAGCTTGGAGGGAGCGAAAGAAAAACTAGGAGGAAAACCTTGAGAGGTAGTGAAAAAAATCGAATAATAGTGTGTTGGAAAGAGGAGGGGAAGGCCTCTTTAGCGCTACAAAAAGAAACCAAAATGTAGATAATAAGGGAAGTGAAAAAAATTGAGAAGAAGGTAGGAGGTAGTTTCTAGAAAAAAGAAAAATAGGGTTAATTCTTGAGAATAACTTAGTTGATAAGGGGAAGAAAAACAAAAAAAGTAAGAAAAGAAAGGAGGTGCATCAAGAGAAAGTAGGAGGGTAGAAAGAAAGCAGTTAGAATAGAAGGTAGAAGCAAGGGTGGCAAGGTGACAAAGGAGGATGCCATTATTGCGGTTGTGAGAAGATTGGACCAATTGCAAAGGGAGACAACTTTCATGTGAGAGATGCTGACAAGTGAGACAACATTTGGGCAAGACCAGGAAGGTAGGGCCAAAAGGAAGGGGAAGGTCAAGACAAATGACAAGGGGGAAGGTAGTAGTAACCCTCCACTCCCAAAAATGAAACCCCGTTGGAAAATGAAAAAACGGTTTAAAATAGAGGACAATTTTAAATGGGCCATGATGGGAGTAAGGGGACTGTGGAGGTTGCACTAAACCCCCATTCGAAAAGATCTTGTGTATGACTTCCTTAGGGGATTCAAGCATGTAGATGAGGTGGAAATCAAGGCAATGTAGCAAACTTTTCCTTGGGTGGGGGGTGAAAGCACACTAAGCCCTCCAAAAATTGTCATCACAAGTATAATATTTTTGCATTTAGTTTTTTTGGTAACATGTTGACATCACATCTTGGGTTATATTTCTTTGTTTTGAGTATATTTGATTATCTTTAGACTTAAATTAGTTAGCTCTTCAAAACAGTTAACAAAAATTAAAAATCTTGAACGTATGAAGTATATTTAAAATGAAATAATACCCATCACAAAGTTTGAAAAATTGTAAATATACTTCAAAAGTAAAGTTGTTGGTGGAACTTTTGGGTGAAATCTTTCATGGTGAATGATGTTGATGTACATAAACTAAATCTAAGGCCATTTAATAGTTTAAAACTTTTGGTTGAAAATCCAATCAAAAATGGGTTTTTTTTTCCAAATTTTAAATAATAATAAAAATGAATTCCATGTTCTAAGAAAAAACCACTACCATATGAAAAAGAAAAAGATTTTATAGATGGGCATGGTGTTATGTTTCAATTCTAGTTATGTTTGACAATGTTCCTTGAAACTTGAAATGGAGGACCCCATTCTAGGACCAATGAATCCAAAACATGTATTACATATTTTGAATATATTAAATATTTAGAGTTCTTTAGTTGTACGGCATTGGATTGAAAATGATCCATTCCAAATCAAAATTGGTTAGTAAGAAATTAATTGCATCATTATTGTTTTGAACTACCAAATGTTGCAATCACCCACCTTTGTCAAGTTCTTTTCACTAAAGCGTACTCAACTTTGACATTCTATGCAACACCATTAGGTTGTGCCGCTTGTAGCTAACTATTTTCTTGCGGCACTATGAGCTTGGTGCATCTAAAGGAAATTGTAGCATTTACAATGTTGTTAGGCAAGCCAATCTACATTTGTTAGCCTCAAGATTCATGTTAAACATTTGATTAGATGAGGTGGTAGGCTATTCAATGCAGGTTGGCTATGGCTAACTTGCCTTTTGACTGCATTTTATCACACATTGATTTTGTTGAAAAGTACACTTTTCAAATCCAAACTAAAATCCAATCAATGCATTGGCACTCATTCCAAGTCACAACATTGGTGCAATTAACATATAGAGTGGTTCCCACAAATGGATCTAATGATGATGGTTAGAAATTCATCAAGGAATCGAATTATATATTTTGCAATGTTAGCAAGCAAGCCACATTGTCCAAGGCAAATTCACATATCCATGGTGTGGTGAATTTGATGTTGGAGATCATGTGATTATTGTTCTCTATTATCAAAAGTGAGGGTGTGGTGAAATTGGCTATGTCTTTTTAGCCAATTCATAGGTGGCATTTATTTATACCCACTTGGTCGTAGCATGCAAATTTGCAATGTTGCCAGCTCATCACAAAGTGAAACAGTCTAAACTAGTTTACCAACTTCCGGACGAGGCTTTATAAGTTATAATCTAGGTTTGAGGGTAGTTCCTAGTTGGTAAGTACTTGGAATTGTAAGAAATTTCTATTTCAAATTTCAATGTTTGTTTCCTATGTATAGGTTGCTAAAATTGTAGAAATGCAATAGTAGAACTTGTAGCCTATGTTGCATTCCTTGTTACCAGATGGTTTCCACAATTCATTGTGTAACCACAATTGTAACATTCCTTGATGAAAGGTCGAACCTCATGGCCGACATTTCTATCACACCTCCTCTATTAAGACATGCAATATGTGATAGGCACATATTTTGCACCTATATATTGCACAATAATCCATATTGTATAATAAATTAATATAACATTAACTCAAAATCCTAATTACATCAACAAATGAAATTTATTGCACATATGACAAGATATAAGTGTGGTTAAATCACCTTATCAATATACATCTTCTTTAGAAGTCATTTGGTACTATAGGCAAAGTCCCCACCTCTTCGTTTGGCACATGCACAACCTAGAAGGAAAGCAAGGCAACTTCTACCACAACTAAGACACCCATCATCTTGATTTGCAGAGTACCTAACTTGTGTGGGAGTAGATATATGGTTGATATTTGCAAAAATGTATTGAAAATAGGTGGGTACATGTGGCTTAGATGAATGACATGAAATTGAAATTGGCATAGATTCTAATCCTTGGTTCATGTCGTTGGGATCAAAGTCAATCCTAAATTCTTGCACTCTTGGGGCCTTTACCACTTGTTGGTGGTACAATTAACAACAAGGTTTCTAGAACTTGTTATGTAGCCATACCTATATAAATGACAACAAATAAATAATGGAAATAAATACCCTATTAATAAAAAGCACATGATAATGATTGTCATGGTTTGAACAAAAAAACACTAGACTAATAACATTCTTGGTTAAAACTTGGTCTAGGATGAACAAAGAGCAAAGACAAATATTTACTTGCACCTTCTCATGAACTAAAACATGGGTGTGAGTGTTCAATATTGATAATATATTCCAAAACTAAGTAGTACATACACTAGGAGAAAAAGGCCATTTTCTAACCAACCAGTTTTTGATTGCAAGTTGGGTTCAACTTGCCCTTGATTGCATAATTATATTTATTTCAACAAATTCCATGTGACCCACTTCACACCTTAACTTAGTCGACTTTTCGACTAGGTTGGCAAGTGTACGACGTTGACCATTGGTGCCAATTGACCATTGATTTTTATTTTTAATTAATAAATTCAGAATTGAGCTATAGTGGAAAGATCCACTTTCAAAATTTGTCATGCATTATCATGTTGATTGCTTCATTGTCTTGGTTAACCTTGTTTATGGATGGATGAATGTTGGAAAATTTGATGGATGAAATAATGTATGTGTTTTCCACTATAGTTCAACTTTGATTTGACTTTAGGTTAAACTTAACTGCAACTTTTTTATAACTTTGTTGTGATTAGTTTTCAACTTTGGTAATTTCAAAACCTCTTAATCTTGAAGTTAATACCTTTTAGAGACTACACCTTGCTAATAGAAACCTTAAGTTTGTTGGAAATTTTTGTTTCATGGTGTCTAGATGTGATAAAACATCAAATGTGGGAGAACACAAACATCTTTGTCTAAAGTCATTGGGCATGGTATTGGAGTGGTTAAAAAGTGTGGAACATTGAATTGACATGTTTTTACTTATTGAAACAAACGTTTACGTCCTAAAATTTCTTCCTTGGGATTGTTTTTCAAGGCTAAATTACCTTGATTCATTGAGTATTAGTGATTCTTCCATAAAGAAAAGTATTGCACCAACATTACTTGGAGTGGTTGGTGCATTTGGCTTTGCCCCTCATGCATCCAACACACTTCCATACTCATTTGTGCTAATGTATTCCCCATAGGTGTCTAGGAACACGCATTTGCTCCATGGCAAGGAAGAACACATGAAGAAGAGGAAGTAGACATTTGTGATATTTTGTCTCAATTTTTTTGAAGAAAAAGCTTTAACCCTCTTCATTTTTAAACCCCATATCTTTTTCATTTTTAGTCCATTTTAAGTGATCTAAAAACCTATGACTAGGGATATAAAAGACCTTTTTGTCCTTCGAATGTAACAAAGCAATGTCAACAAAAGTATCTCAACATTTGAAACTGTGATAGTTTGTTTAAAATATTTTGGAATTTTTTTACAAATAGATTTATGGTGCATTATAGTTGCACTCTAATTGATATTAAACATTTAATTAACTTCAAACAGTTAACCCTAGCTTAACGAAGCTTAAGAACCATGTAATAAAAATTGTAATTGTAATTTAATTGATATTTTGTCTCAAATTTTTTGAAGAAAAAACTTAAAACCCTCTCGAGTTTCAAACCCCATATCTTTCTCATTTTTAGTCTTTTTTGAGTGATTTAAAAACTTATGGGTGTATCAACTAAATATTTACAATCTAAATGTAACAAAACAATGAAAAAAGAATTTAATCTCAAAATCCAAAATTATAATTTAATTTCAACTAAAGTAAATAGGTCTACCACCATACATTTAAGATTTTGAAGGAAGTCAACTTTTTACACATTGCTCCTCTTTTTGTTATTAAAATAAATTTGTAACCTTTCATTTAACACTTCTCATGCTACAAAAAACACTCAATTTGGTCAAAGAATGAAGAGGATATGGGTTGTTTTGTATGAGGGGTTCATGTTTGGTGATAGATTTGTTAAAATAGTTAAAAATTTTGAGATTAAATTATTTTTTCATTGTTTAGTGGCATTTGGATTTCAAAGAAATCTTGTACATCATTAGTTGGCACACCCATAACTTTTTAAATCATTCAAAATGAATTTAAAATGAAAAACATATGGGGTTTCAAACTACAAAGGTTTAAATTTTTTTTTCAAAACATTTTTGACGCACCCCCAAGTTCGTTGATAGACTTAATTTTGAGTCCAAGGTGAAAGCAACAAAAGGATGAAGAGTTGGGGTATGCTCCTAAATTCGCAACACTTCGAAGGTAGAAAGGCGTGTTGGAGCTCCGGGATGGGGACTACGATAAATGACAAGTAGGCCAATTATTCACAAAGGTCTCCACAAACCAAACAACAAGTTGGTTAATGCATAGTTTGAGCATTTTTGGTGCATGGACGAACCACGGATAAACACAAATTCATAAGATTCACCACGGCCTAAACTTGAGGGAAGCCACCACCTTTCCCCTTATAGTATTCTCTATGCTTGGCCACGGGGCCAGAACCCAAATGTCATTTTGTCCTGGAACTCCCAACTTGGAGTCTCGAAATTCCTGAGATTGGGATTCCCACAACTTTAGAGGCCCATAACTTTGTGTGCACCTCCAATTGAGGTGAGGTTTGAAGTACAGTTGTAAGTCTCGTCGAGAGCTTTCCAACAGTATGTGTCATGCCACCTTCATGTAAGGAAATTAGGGAAATTCCTGACTTTTAGTGGTCAGGAGCCAAATTGGCAATTTGACTTCTGACCTTTTTTGGGGCCATAACTTATGTTTTTAGTACCCAAATGGACCATGTAAGCCCATTGTAGACATTTACGTTTCAAGAGCTTTCTAATGGTATAAAAAACTTTTTAATCCAATGAGTTTTGACCCCTACAATTTCCCTTTGAAAATTTGGGAGTCCATTAGGACTCCAATTCCCAAAGTGGGAGCCCACTTAGGAGTGTGTGAGTTTATTCCCTCACATTCTCCTACACTCCCAGGAGCATGAAATGTGACTCTTGGGCTTCACTTTTGGCCCACACCTTTGCAAACCCTTGCTTTAATCGTGAAACCAAGGTTAGTGTTGGAACAATTTCAAACCAAATATCATAATTTTGGATTTTGAAGTTAAAATTTTTCTCATTGTTTTGTTGCATTTGACGTTTAAAGAGGTATTGTGAATTGATAATTGGTTTACCCATAATTTTTTAAATCACTCAAAATGAATTTATAATGAAAAAGATATGGGGTTTCAAACTAAACAGGTTTTAAGTTTTTTTTCAAAAGATTTTGAAACAAAATATCACAGTTTTAGAATTTGAAATTAAATTATTTTCTCATTGTTTTGTTGCATTTGAAGATAAAAAAGATCTTGTAGATCACTAGTTGGTGTACCCATAGTTTTTTAGATCACTCAAAGTGGACCTAAAATGAAAAAGATATGGGGTTTTTAAACTAAAGAGGTTTAAAGTTTTTTTTCAAAACATTTGAAACAAAATATCATAGTTTCAAATGTTGAGATTAGACTATTTTCAAAATGGACTTAAAATGAAAAAGATATGAAGTTTCAAATTAGAAAGGGTTTAAAAAAAATTTCAACTAGAGTGCAACTATAATTTTTATCTCATATTGTTTGTCATAATTTCCAAGTTTGTAAACTACATAATAAAGTTGGTGCACCAAATGTTTTCAAAAGGTGAAGTTGGCATGATTGGCCTTTCCCAATGTCTTATGACCTTTAGTTTTTGTGGGTCAAGACTAACTTCCATCTGAGACAACACGTGCCCAAGGAAGTTCATATCTTCTTGAATGAATTCATTTTTTGCTTAATTTTCAAAAAAATGGTTTTTTTTAGTTTCCTTCAAACATATTTCAAATGTTTTGTGTGTTCCTTTGTAATCTTGGAATACATGAAAACATTATCATCAATGTAAATGATGACAAATTTGTTTAGCTTATCATGAAAGATTAAATTCATGAGGGTTGTAAACATTGGCAAGGGGTTACAAAACTTGAAAGACATGTAAGAATTTGTAAGAACCATACTTGGTTTGTTATTTTTTTAACATCCTCCCTTATTATCTTGATTTGATAATATCTTGACTTCAAATCAATTTGGTTGAAATATCAAGCCCCTTAGATAGATCGTTGATTCGGGGTAAAGGATAGTTGTTTTTCATTGTGATTGGCTAAAAACTTAATCGAAGGAGCCACCCAAGTGAATGACTTAAAATTACATTTTTGTATATTTAAAAGATCACAAGTGAAGCATAATAGTTTGGATTGTCATAATTATTTTTGGAATATTTTCCATTAATTGTAAAGTTTACATGATCAAATCTTGACACAAATCAATTTTTTTTCCATTTTCAAAGCACTCGAACTTCAAAAGTGGACAATCCTTGTTTTTTTCAAACGTCTTTTTATTCTACCAAATGTGCACCATTCCTTTTCAAAATTGGAGAGGATTTTAACATGATGATTACAAAGGCAAAAGGACTTGAATTGATGAAAATTGTTTTGATAACTGATTTGAGCACATTTGGTTCAAAAATGTTTTTGACCTTGAAAATTATGGATTTTGAAAATGTGCCTTTAACAAAACGTTGTTCATGTTTATGGCATGAATGCATAATATACATGATATAAAATCAATTTATAGTCAAAATGTATATATATTTAAAATGTAGTGTTAAATGGGGTACCCGAAATACAATTTTAAAGTTATAAATCAACATAAAAAACATGTGTCATGTGTAGTCCTTGGAAAAGGACTTTTACCTTGGCACCCTTGGTTCTTTTGACCATATTTTCACTTGATTTTGTTTAAGGCATGATAGGCAATGCACATTCTTAATTTTTTATCTTTGTTCGCAAAATGGGCTTGGTGCCTCACAATTTAACTTATTTTGTCTTATGTATCCCCCCCACTAAGGAGGTCATTAATTTATGTCTTTTAGTTACTTGAACTATTTTATGGTGCTTGTATGGTGGGGTTCAGCTAGGCATCATTTTTATCTTGTGGTTGGCCTTTTCATAAGGGGGAAAAGACTTAGGCAAATCATTTGTCAAAACATCCAAAAATTTAATAAGTGAATCAAAAATACATTGGGGAAGTTTTTTGGCCACTTTTGGCTTAGCTTCCTTCCCTAGTTGCACACTAAACAATCCATTTTTTGTGTCATGGGGGTAGTTTTGCGAGGGGCACCTTTAAGTTTGGTATAACATGTGTTAGGATATGATTGAAAATTATAAAAATGATTCACCTAACTAATCTATAACACTTATAAAATCAAATTAAAAATTTTGAAAATAAAATTTCATCATTTCATTATAAAGTGAACTTTTAAAGCAATGTAACATCTTTTGTCATAGTCCATAAATATTTTTATGGACTTTTATTACATAATAAAAACATGTGAAATGTTGAGATTTTGAAGTTATTGTAATGTTAAAATAAAGGCTTACAAGCAAGATTAATATTTTAATTTATTAATTTCTTTAAGATTATCAATAGTCTATAAAGTCCATGGTTTACTGAAACAAAAAAATTGAAAATTGTTGTTTTGTAAAAAATGACATTACTATTCTACCAATTATAAAAATTGAAAAAACCTATATTTTTTGAATCTAACTTTTTTCCTAGCTGATCAAATTGGGGCATGTGTCACAAATTAAAAACTTGTAAATTTAAGGTTCATGTATTCAACATGCCTTCTATTGTCAAATGGATATTTTACATTCCCAAACCACCAAACATTCAAATTTCAAATTTTGAAAACGTAGAATTGTGAACTCCACATGTGCCACTTTTGGTCCATTTTAGTGTGTATTCACGTGACTCACTTTCCACAAACTAAAATTTAAATTAGTTCTAATTCTAAAACAACAATTAAGTATATTTTAACATCTACCCATGTAAACTTGTATTTTGCATTTAAGTTCACTAAGTAAAAGTTAACCTTGGTGTCAACCTTGACTTTATTTTCACTATAAAGGATGTTTATTTGTAGGCATTTAAAAATGTGTTACATAAAATTGCATCAAAACTATTTAAATCACATAAGGTGAGATTTTTAAAAAAATGAACTCCTTTAGTGAATAGGGTTTTGGCACACTAAAGTGTCTGATTTTTGGTGTCACAAAGGCAGTTTGGGGGGGGGGGAGGGGTACCTTTAAGTTTGGTACAATATGTGTTGGGATATGATTGAAATTTATAAACGAGATTCATTTAACTAATCAACAACATTTGTAAAATCAAATTTGAAAAATTGAAAATAAAATGCCATCATTTCATTACAAGATGGACTTTTAAAGTGATGTAACATCTTTTGTCATAGTCCATAAAAAACATTTATGGACTTTTATTACATAATAAACATGTGTGAATTTATTTTTTCCCTAGTATGATTGTGAAGGTATTGTAATGTTAAATAAGGGCTTACAAGTAAGTTTAATATTTTAATTTATCAAGATTTCGTAAGATTACCAATAGTCTATAAAATCCATGATTTATTAAAAAGAAAAAGTTGAAGATTGTTGTTTGTAAAAAAGGACATTATTACATTACATAACAATGGCCAATTATAAAAATTGAAAAAACTCATATGTCACAATTTAGAAACTCGTAAGTTTAAGTTTTAGGTATTTCACGTGATTACTACTTTTAAATGAACAATTTTACATTGCCAAAACACTAAACATTTGAATTAAAAATTCAAAAAAGTAAAATTGTGGACTCCACATGTGCCACTTTTGATACCACTTTAGTGTGCCAAGACCCAACAATTCTACTCCTAATGTTATTTTAAATATTGGCTTTACCATTCTTTATGCCATATGCACCAAAATGGGGTTAGCCACCAATTTGGTTTTGACTCCCAACCATTTCACTATGTATGGAGTCATGAACAAATCCATAACTCATGAATCTAAAAGACAATAAACCCCCTTGTTATTCACTTTACAAATTACCTTCAAGAAATTGAACACTTTGGTTAAAACATTTACCTTAATCTCAAATCCACTTTGATGGAGATTTTATTCACCCAAGGTGGATTGGGGCAATCCTTCGCCAAGTGATGAATATATCATAGTTGAAGCATTTGACCTTTGAAAGGTCCCCCTTTGCCTTCTTTTCCATTTGGCTTCTTTACTAGTAGCTTCGCTTTATTGTGTACTATGGATTTATCCAACTTTTGCTTGTTTTGTGGGCCCTTATTACTTGGCTTGTCTTCTATGTCACCTTGCTTTAGAAATCTACTCCACAACATTGGGGATCATTGTCTTCTATACATTACATTAGTTTCATCAAGCCTTGGCAAGTTTTTGGAGTGTTTCTTCTTTGAAACACCAACCTACATGCCCAAGATTACAAGCTTCACAAAAATGCCAACATTTTTGTGAACTCTTTTTTGATAGGTTCAAGAGTTAACTTTGCATTAAATTCCTCCACATATTTCATAAGGGCATTAAGCCCTTCTCTTTGTTGAAGCTCCAAGTATTCCATTCCATCCTTGAAAACTTTGTGGTGTAGAGTGAATTTTTTGTTCAATTGCTATTTAAACTCTTCCCAAGTTAGGGTGGTGATTAAGTTTGGCACTTCTTGTTGCTATGCCGTCCATTAATCTAGAGCGTGATCTTTCAACAAGGTCTAGGAAGTTTAAAGTCGCCCCAAATTTGTAACCAAACACTATGTCTCCATGTAGGCCTCCACTTGGATGAACCATTGATGCACCCAATGTACCTTCACTTCCTTTTTATTGAAGGGATTTAGATGTTGTGCCTTCATTTGTTGATGCCCCACTTGTAGGCGCCGTCATGGCTCCTTGCTTGATGAAGGCTTGCATCAAGGTTTGGTGAGTTTCATTTTGCTTTGTTATCATAGTCTAGAAGGATTTAACCAACTTTGCCACTTCCCTAGCTAGTGCAGGGTTTGCCACCCCGATCGAAAGTCCCATTGTGATTTGCCCTCAAGTCGACTTTGCATGAATGTCTTCCTAGCCTTGGGATTGGTCCTTTCTTGCACTTTGTGAGCCCAGAATTTCTCCTAACGTCTCAAGTTTCTCCTTGAGTGATTTCCCACTCTTTTGTTGCCTTAGTTGAAATGAAAATGGCACAATCAGATTGTCTTCATTTGAGGAAGTTAGTGTCATAGGAACTTCCTCCTCTTGGGTTGATTATTTTCTTTTATCCATTGCAAGTGACAATTTTTTCCCTTGGGTGGAGAGTCCTCTTTTTCCACCCCACCTTGGTAGCTTTCCTTCGACTTGGTTTTGGGGGAGACAGATCTCCTTTCACAAAAGCCCTTATAGCCTTATCCATGTCGGAGTTCAAATCCTCACCTAATATCATTGTTCTGAATTTGGCAAGTTCCTGAACCTTGGCCTCCTAGGCCTCTTTCTCTTTCCCCTCCTTGAACTTGTACTTATGTTTACGCTTATTAGCAACAACCAGAGTTGGAGTTGTGTCCATTATGCCCTCGTTTTCCAAGTCTCTCTTGGAGTCCCACTCTGATACCACCTTTCGCCCCTGGATGCCCCCTCAAGCACGTTATAGCACTCTTCAACCTCCTAGAATGAATCTAAATCATTTGCACAATGGCCAAACTACAAGCTAGTAAATCCCTACCCAAAACCCTAATTTCAGATTAATGCCCTAACCTAGGTTTTTCCCTTGCATTAAGGCGAAAGGGACTCAGCCCAATGCAGACTTTCAATTTGGTCCAATGCTTTGTTGCCGGGAGTCCTTTGACTCTGTCTAGTAGCCTAACCACAAATCTACATTTAGATTATTTCAAACAAGGACAACAATGTCCTCTCAAAAACCCTTTGCCGAACTTATTACTCTTATGTGCCAAGCAGCAGCTTATCATACCAAGAGTCGACCATGAATTGATAATCTTGTCGCACAACCCATGCCGATATGGGGGCCGCCCCATGGTGGTCCTGACATGGGCTCAACTGGGTGAGTCTACTTTTGGTCTTGCCCATAAGGGCATGTCACACAGCCCTTGGACCAACCTGAATTTTTTTTTAAAAGTCAAAAAATGTGGAAAGAACTGTTAAAGAACCAGTGGTTTTTTAATGAAAACTGGCAGTTGTTTGAGGGTTTTGCTATACCTAGAGCTGTTGGATCATCGATTCTGCTGTTTTTGAAATACTCGCAACCTGTCAGTTGTTTGATTCTGATTTTTTAACCAAAAAAACCTGGAACCAATGGAGAAGTTCTCGGATTCTGATTCTTTTGAAATACCCAAAACAGCTACGGTGTTGTCCTCATGGTATGGACTTTTAAACATACCAGACTGGTCCTGGTATTGGGGTTGTGTTTTTTCCCCATACCTGGCAGGTACTGTTGTATCTTTTCAGGTTTGGCACTGAGGTGCTGAATAATTAATTTAATTTTCAATTCTTAATTCGATGGTTAAAATTTGAATTCTGAAAATTTCAGCACTCTCTTTTAAATGTATTATAACCATAATTAAAGATAAATTTAGTGCTTTTTTGGTTAGGTGGTCAATAAATTATTGCTGAAAGTTACTCGGAGAGGTTTAGGGATGGAACTTGGTTGGCTGCATGAATTTTTAAAATTCTTGTCATAACTAACTACTGTTAATATCCAAAAAATTTGACAAATTAAAAAATTATTTAATTTATGCCAAACCTGAAAAGGTTCTATGGTATTGGTATTAAATAAAATTTTAAAACTTGCACACCAGTCCGGGCCTGGTTGAGAACAGGCATGAGGCAGGTTATATGGTTTGTTATTACCCCAGGTCCCATACCAGGTTCATACTGGTATAAGGTTGATATTGCTTCAGGTCATAGCTGACTGGTATGTTCTTCAATATCAGTACTGATACCAGTACTCTATACCCAGTTGTAATCTATATATCTACAATATGGACATGAGAACTGGGCTGTTCAGGAAGGGCTTGTGCAAGGCAGTATTTGGGGATCCAAATTCTCAAAATAGCCTCCTTCAAGGTACTCACTGGGTCCAAAGAATGTGGTACAATTTTGCACTTATAAAGGGGCCGCTGAAATTCATTTGAGAGGAGATGAGGCACTTGGGTGCAAGGTGCCATCCTCTCTTGATGCAGAAATTTCAGAAATTTCAGTGAGGGTAAGGCAGGATTGGAGCATAAAGTAAAGAAATTCTAGTTGTTCTTTATGTTCATATAAGGAGCAATGGTCCCTGCCCCAGACTGGGCTCGCCCATTAAAAAGAATTAAGAGGCACAAGGAAATGCATCTGGGTAATCAAAATCTGTCATACTTTTATCTCATGTGGTTGACAGAGACAATAGCCAGGGCATATCCCCTAGCTGATCTTTAGTGTTTGTTCTGGTGTATCCATCCAGGCCATGTTCGAGAGCATGATCAGTTTTTGCTAGGAATTTGCGTAACGTGATCCATGTTGAGATTGAGATCATGACAAGTTAAGAAAAATGTTCTAGTTTATGCTTACTTAACTTAGAACTAGACCCTTTTTTCTTTGCTTAGATCCTTGGCTTTTGGAGGAAAAAAAAACACTTCTCTAGAGTAACTTTATGCTTATTTAACTTAAAAGTAGACCCCTTTTTCCTCAGATCTTTGACTTTTGGGAGGGTCCCAGAAGATTAGACGGCAGCAGCATCACGAGCACAGCACAGGGTCTACAGTCCCACAGCAGCTAAACAATCCAAACAGATGAGGACGACAACTGATCCATCCAGCCAGCATAGGAGACAAAAATAATCAAAACAACCAATAAATTGTTGTTGATGATGTTTGGAAGGATCTGATATTGTTCAGAAGGCTCTGTTCAGCTTATTAAAAACACTCTGCAACTCAAAAAGATGCTGCTGTTTCTAGTACTTCTTGTCGCTGAAGTTCAGTTCAGTCCAGTCCAGCTTTGGAGGAGCTGCTTCATCATGTGCAGGATGTTCTTTGGACAGGGCATTCGTTTCCAGCCCGGTTCTACTCAGTGTTTTTTTCCCCCAATTTTGTGATGTTGCTGAAGTGATAATCATCCCCACAAGTATGTTTAGCCAAGTTTTACAATATTCAGAATTTCATAGTAGAAAGTCTGAAGCACCCTTTGAGACTCTAAGAAACTGTGGAGATTTTTGGCGATATTTTTTCACTAAAACAGGGAATTTGTGACAAAATATACTTTTTCACAAATTGGCGAAAATTTCTCACCTAAAAAAATACTTGTTCTATTCAGTGTTTTTTGAGGAATTATTGTTTTCAGCCAAAGTGTGAATCATCCATAGGAAGATGTAGAAAAAGTGACAATTGACCCGTTGGAAGATTTAGCCAAATTTGGCTACAAACCATATATGAACTACAAAACTTTAATCATCCTTCTATATTTTTGCCTGCACACTGAAAACCAAATATCAAAATCTGATAATTTTCACCATTACCCCCTTTGTTTTAGCTATTGAAAACCTCCAAAATCACTTAATTTTCAAATTTTTCACTTTTACTTTCGCTCTTTGATGAAATTTCTCCAATTAAAAAAGCAAAGTTTCTACTGGGCTCACTCATTAAAATCAAGACTTCTACAGGTCCTCAAACTAGTTTGGTCTTGCTACCTATTAGTGGTTCTTGTCCAACCTTTTGGGCATTTGGGTGGTGATCTAGCTAGGTTTGTGACATATATATATGTTGATTCTCTCCATTTGGCAACAAAATAATCCTCTCTCACTCATACAAAGGATTTTTGTTAAAGAAACGCACAAAAATCACTAGATATTGAGGAAACGTTTTGTGACATCAGCATAATTAGACAATAGGTTCCAGCAGTTCGCCAAAATATAACAAGATTCTGAAATTGTTCTACTCTCCTCCCTGACCTTTCTGGTGAGATCTAGTTTTGATCTTAGAACAAACTCTTTCATTCAGAGGAAGATTCTTGACCAATCTTTGCACTGAAGGATCCATTCCTTTCATTGGACCAAGATCTTTAGAATTAAGTGGGTAATCTACTAAGATTGGAATAGTTTTGGGATGGGGTGACCTTATAGAAGGTTTAACATACTTTAGCCGAATGGCACAAGGTCCCAATAATGTTAATGAAAGGTATGAAGGAAAACATTCCCTCCTATTTTATCTCAAATCAAATAGTACAATCTTGCAATTCTAGCAATTGCTCTATGGGTTTGTGGACAATTTGTGCGGATTCAACTGTGGGGTTGCACTTGCTGCATTCCATAAATCCATTTACTATGGACCAAAGTAAATCAAAGATCTAGATGTTTGGTCAAGGGTATTAAGGTATTCTTTTTTTTACTATATGCATTCTATTCAAATTTCAATCAAGTTTCCTGTAATAGGTATAAACTAAATATTACATATGACTACTTTGGGTTATCTACCTTTGGTATGTAGACCTACCTAAGGTATGTAGGATTGTAAAGTCTGAGTTTGGTGTCAATGGAATTTTAAAGTATGGTGTAAAATAACTTTCAATAAAGTACCAAAAAAGTACAAGAACTTTAACCTAAACCTCAAATTTTGATATATGGGAAGGTGTAAATACTAAATTATGTTAAATGTCCCTTGAACTATATATAGATTGAAAAATTTGGAGGCCATTAGGTACACCTTTAGGTTCATTTTGTGCTTTCCAAATGGATGGGAGAGTTTATTTATTGCAAATTCTCAGTCTTACTGAGACCTAGAAGGTATACCAAAGAGAATAGACCTATAGAATACTGGTTTTCACGTTGTACCAAGATGTTCGAATGTGTGATTAAGGACATGATGTTTTCATGATATGCAAAGACATAAAATCATTATCCAATACGATTTTTAGGGAAAGAAGTCTTGTGTGGAGAATGACCTTTTGTTTGACCATATTCTTCCACGTTAAGTTTACCAAGATACAACGCCTCAATGTTGAATGAGATAACCAGCTCAAGCCTGCAACAAACTAACCCCTTTCAACATGTCACATATTTTGGATTTGAAATTGTAAAACAATCTGACTCATCTAGTGAAGTCCCATAGTACTAAGGTGCCTGAATCACAAACAATCTATTCTATGATCCAAGGAGGTTTGCCCACTAATGTGGCCTTTCTTATATTTCAAAAACGTTCAAGCATAACAAAAATCTCAGAGAAACTTTGGATTGGAAGAATGTGTTCCCATGCTCAATAGACATATAGGTCTTGGAATCTATAAATGCTAGATCTAGGAATGTTGAGCACTTCTTTGTGTTCACATGTGCACTTCACATGTGATAGAAACTAGAGATCAAAATAATAATAATAAACTAAAGATTCTTGATTTTTGCCATAACCTAAAATTTTACTATAACAAACTTTCCCCCCCCCCCCCCAACTTTTTCCCTTTTTTTTTTTTTTCCCCAACCACCTTTTATCCACCATCCAAAAAAAAAATTCTTTTTTTATCAAACAATATTTCTTCACCTTTGGTG
>Ga0116227_10008845_pt1 | contig 18679 bp, 9 predicted proteins | sample S1TSphgellanicum_FD_89693 | JGI IMG/M metagenome (GOLD analysis project Ga0116227, IMG submission 89693) | Host-associated microbial communities from peat moss isolated from Minnesota, USA - S1T2_Fb - Sphagnum magellanicum MG | ecosystem: Host-associated > Plants > Peat moss > Unclassified... | reverse complement strand
TTGAAAAAGGACTTATTATAATTTCAAAATTAACACTCAAATGATGTTGTTTAAAAACTTTATCTTGTGTAGCACAAATGAGATAATAATAATTACTTGGCATTTGAAACATTTGCTAGTGGTATGTTGTTTGTATAGTTGGAACATTTCTCACTACCTATGCAAAGATTTGTGTAGCAACAAGGAGGTAATAGTAATCACTTAAAAGTTTGATTGGTTTTGGTGTTCCTAGATGCTTGGAGTGCTTGTCATTATCTATGTAGTGTTTTTTTTGGCAATGAAGGAGGTACAATAAGCACAAGTAATGTTTGAAAGTAGCCTTGATGCTTTTCATGTGTTGTTCATGTGTTTGAAGTGCTTGTCAATAATTATGTAGGGATCTATTTAGCAATGAGGATGCCATGTGATTAAAGTGTTAAAATTATTACTTAATAGTATTTGGGTTCCTTTCTAGTAAGAACCCATGTTTGCAAAAGGGTGTTTACTATGTCCTTGGGGTGTTTATGTGTACTTGAAATGTTTTCTATTTGTTTAGGGTGCTTAAGGTGTATAGCTTAGGGTTTCTTTGTTGAAACAAAATAGGTGGAATGCTCTTTCCTACTCCTTAAAACAATTGAGTATTTTTCTTGTGTTTACCAATATGAATTAATACTCTTTAAATTAATTAAGTATTTTTTAGTGCTTATCAAGTCATGAACACATGGATTAATCTCTTTATATAGTTAAGTATTTTTCTTGTGTAAATTGAGTGGTGAATGAGGGATCAAACAAGATACAATGAGCCAATGACATTACTTTAAACAAAGACTACATGTCCTTTTGCACAAAAATAATTTTTTCATACAAATGAATTTCTAAGAAAAATCTTTTGCAAATTGTTATTAAAAAATGCCATGACTATTATTTTGTGAACATATGAGTGTGAACATGAATAAGCGGGCATGAGCATGAAAGAATATTAATATTTAGGGGAATATTTTCTGACATGTTCACCTAACTTGGATTGAATATTTTGACATGTTTACCATGTCACAATGTACACATGGAGTGCTCGGACTACTTGCATAATCAAAGAATGTTTTGTTTTGTTTAGAATGTGCTCAAATGATGAAGAAACAACACAAAAATTCAATAATTCATTCTTATGACAAAAGCTTTGACGAACATTAAATATTTACACCTCAACAAAGTTGTTGTTAGGACATACTTTAATACATAGAGCTAAAAAAAAATCTAAATGACATACAAGGATCATTTCAAAAGATTGACACATGTCATCACGTCCAAGATCTTGCTTTGAATAGAGTGCAATATGAATATAGTCAAGAAAACTAGTGGTCAAGGGCTGTTATGATAAAATTTGTCACAACCCCAAATACCCAAAAAACAAATTTCACACATATTACATTGTTAGGAGATTATTTAGACTACCAACAAGATTTCATAATTTAATGAGTTTAAGTTAAGGGACCATGTAGTAGAAGTGACTTATGACCATTGCAATACCATTCAAAACCATGTGTCATCTTTACTATATGAGATTTCATAAACAAAGCAAATCATTATGTGAACTTCCTTGAACTGACATTATTTGAACATTACTTGTCCACAACAAATCCATTAGGTTTTCACATTCAATAAATCTAACATAATGTTGTGGCAAAAATAGTGATATATTATTAAAACACATTGATTTTTCGAAAACCAAATATTTTTTATTAATGAAAATCTTGAAGTAATAATAGGGAAAGTTCTTTTAACTAATCTTAACTTCATTTATTATGAAATGGTTGAGAGAGGTGGAAGTGTGTAAAATAGCAGTGATATTTTATTTTTTATGAGCATCTTGGTGTTGTAATGATAAGATTTTAAATTTTATTTTATTCCAATAATTCTAAAACAATTGTGGGAGGAAAAATTGTTAAAATAATGGTGCACTTAGTAGCAATATGTCATATTTTTACTCCTTTTACTATAAGCTTCCAAAGGGGCAAACAAAATTACTTGGTTCATTTCAACCACACTAGAAGGAGCAACATGTGCTCCTTTAAACCATTACTTTTTCATTTTTTTTAAGGAACATTTTAAAAATCATTTTGATACATCTTTCAAAAAAATAACTAAAATATTTAAAGTTTTTTTAATACTATAATGTTAAGGTGTATATTAAAAATATCCCAAAATATGTCATTAAAAATATTTTCAAATTGTGCTTTTAGTGTCAATACTATTTTAAAGTAATGATTATGAATTTTTAAAAGTGTAAATTACATATTTTCACTCATTAGATTGATTCCAATTTTTTATGATATGTACATAATGTATTCATAATAACATTTCATAAATTATATATATAATTTTTGTAATCCAAAATTCAAAAAATAAATAGTGGTTATGATTGGTAATGGTACATGTTAGTATGGTTGCACCCGTTAGACTTTAGATGGAGTCCAACACATTCCTATTGAACTTGAACTTGTACTTGATTATCGATCTTAGAGGTAAGTGGAAAAGGTTGATGTAAAGTTCAAGTTGGAGGTGGGATATTAGGTATCAAGAAATGGTTTGTGGTAGTATAAGATTTATGTAAAAATAATTTGGATATTCATGGTAGAGTTCTCAAATAGCTTGCAACAATTTCATGGTGACAATTTATGGCCAATGCAACTAACTATTCAAAATGACAAAGCACGCGTTCAAAGGCAATGTGACTACTTATTGGGTATCCAAAATATAGGAACACATATCCTCTTTGACAATATATTCCTACAAAGGAAATGGCCAAAAAACAAAGTGGATTCAAAAATGTTGCTTACGAGTCACCCATATTTGTGAATAATAGAGAGGTTGATAGGTTGGTTTTAGGTGTGACAACAAGAAGGGAAATGGAAGAACAAACCACAATGCCATCTACACCAACATTAAATTCTTGTAAAGATTGCAACAATGATTAGGATACCATGTTGTTAATTATGCCAAAGAATTATAGAGACTCAAAGGACGATTTGTCAACTATGAAGGATAATTGTTCACTTGAGCATGTTTAAAGGAGAGATGGCCATAATCGACATCATTGACATCCCAAGAGAATTTGGTAAATTAAAAAATTTCAAGGGTGAAATTCTCATACTAAAACCTTGTTATTATATGATAGTAGCCAAGGATTTTGACAAGATAATTGTTGTGCATGGTGTGTCATTTTATAATATGGCAATGTTGAATATTATCTAAATGTGCCTATGAACAAGTAGTAAAACCTATTGTAGTTTTTAAGGTTTCAATTGGAACATAGTTTACAAGTAAGCTAGAGGGGATATCAAACATAATTTTAGGTGATAGAAATGAAGGTAAATATTCAACTTCATGAAGCTGACATGGGATTTTTTCCTTTCAACATTTTATAAGTAGTTGTCCAAACTTTTGATTGCTCAAAAGTTCAAATGTTGAAAATGTTTTTTTTTCATAATTACATTTCCAATTTTATGCACCAATTTGTCACTAGGAGTGCAAAGTGAAGAATTGGATTGAAAGTCCATAAACAAAATGTAGTCAAAGACCTTGAAAAGTTCATCATATTCAAACGAGAACATAGAAAAGTTTTTTACATCACCACAAACATTTGAAAGACCTAGTGTGAATGGAGGTGAAAGTAGCCCTATTTTCACACACTAAGAAGAAAATGGCTTTAGAGACAAGAGGATGACAAAAGAACTTTGTGAAAATCTTCATGAAAAAAATAAAGCATTTTCAAACCAACATTGAAACAAAGATTGAAAAGGAAAGGTCAAATGAAACAATCTAGGAACAAAAACATAGAAACCAATTTTCCAACTTATGTCGATGTGTTGACTTGCTCAAAGAGGGACAAATCATGTTCAACCTATTCAAAGAGGGAAAAAATATTGGAGTTTAGAGCATTTTTGGATCTAGACATTATTGAATATAGAGAGTGAACAAGATTTTTTTGAAAATACCCCACTCCAGTTGGATGATGTTAGGACTATTATAGACACATATTAAATGATATATGTTTTTTCCATAGTTTTAATGTTTAATAGGCGAATTTTTGTTTTTTGTTTAGGATGTATTTTGAATGTTTTTGTGATGTTGTCATCATGGGTAATTGGTATGAGAAATTGTCCCATGTTGATAACTGCACATATACTTTCAATGATGATAACCCTGAAGAATATGTTTTTTCACATTTGGTGTTAGCTTTTAAATTTACAATGCTTCCTACTACACACAAAGTGAAAAATAGTTTTGCAAATTTTGCACTAAACATTGATGGTTCAAATATTATGTTGAATGCATTACAAGAAAATAGGCTCTTTAGCCAACAATGAAATGTACAATTACTTTGTACATATTTGCATGAACATATTTTAAGGTTCATAGTTAACATTATGTTCTTCCAGTATATTCAAAGACTTTTGATTGGGAAATGAGGTTTATTAACATTGGATTCATAATATAATGAAGGACTAATGGTTGCACAACAACACATCTTGGGTTTTACAACCGGTTAATAGAATGAGTATTTTTTTTTTACTACAATTGTAACTACAAGTTTGTGTTAATGATTGCATAGTTGTAAAAAACATTGTGGTGCCACACGGCATTATGGTTTTACAATTGTAGTCGATATCATGACTTAATGGTTTTTACACAAATATTAAAATTTCAAATATATATTTTAATGTATTTTTAATCATCTAAAATTAAGTAATAACAAGATTCTATTGTTTTTTGCAACTTTTGGTGAATAATAACAACTTATGGTCATGTGATGCTCATGTGGCATGCCACATGGCAACAAGGTTGACTAATAGTTGTAACACCTCATGACTTGTGACAATAATTTCACATCATGATTCATGTCATTGATTTGATGAATTAATCTCATTTATTAGTTAGTTGAAAATATTGTTGTCCTTCGCGATTATTAACAATTCAATTTTCCATGTGATGATGATTGGGCATGCCATTTGGCAACAAGGCCTTTCAGATTTTCATGGCAATCCATGAATTTTTGTGACACCATAAGTTTTTATGTGTCTTGAATTTATGGCACCAATATTTGTCATGGCATGCCATAATTTTTTGTGTGCCATGAGGTTTTTAAAGTCATGAATTCACATGCATGTGTATGTGTACTAAACAATTTATTATTAACTTGTAATTATAACTACAATATTAATAGTCATTTTGAAAAAGGTGACACATAACTTCTTGACTTTTTAACTACTTAACAAACTAACTTAAGTTAACATACCTATTAAATTAACCTATGTATATATGCTACTTAGTAAAAACATATTTCATAATATAGGCTACCTTGTAAGTTATTTAACTGGACATAAATTTTTTATTACATCTAGTATGTTTAAATATACTTAAAATAAGTTACTTTACTAATAGGTTAACCTAGGTAGGCTTGTTTAGGTTCCTAGCAAATTATGTTTTTTTTGCTAAGTCAACTTAAGTAACCTCATTACAAGATATTTTATTAAGTTTGTAACCACTTCAAGTTTGTGCAACTAAATGCAATTATGTTGTGACTAGATACAACTATGATGTGATTAGATGTGATTAGATGCGACATAATTATCCTAGGTAAATTTTTATCCAAAGAATACTTAGATTAACCTAGGTTAGATTAGTAAGTAGGTTTACAAACTAGTTCATTTTAAGTTAAGTTAAGGAGGTTTAGGTCTAAGTTAGGTTGGTAGGTAACAGGTAGGTTGACCTAGGTAACTTTGGGTGGCCAAGGTTAATTCAAAGCTAAAAATTTTGAGCTTTATAACTTTGTGTTATATATAATTAGTATAAAAAAATGTGGTAGTGCAATGGATGAGGACTTGAACCCCAAAATGAAGGTGAAAAGTTCATGTCTTCACTCTTGCAACTTATGATATTTAGGCCACTTGGTTTAAGTTAGGTAATTTAGTTTAGGCTTCTTGGGTTAGGAGTTTGACATTTGTTTTTAATTTAGGCAACTCAGGTTGCTTAACACATGTAGCTAATTTAATGAGATTAAGCTAGGTTGATTTTTGACTAAATGAGTTAAACTAGGTTGACTTTTGGTTAAGCTAGCTACATGGGTTTAATTAGGTTGAGTTTTGATCATGTGCAATGACTCATAATGTGTTTATAGATTTTTGACACATGTCATCCATCCACCAAGGCGTCTTTTGTAGCATTTAATCGAATAAAACGACTAAATTGAAATGGCATGCATTTTACACATCATACCAAGGTTAATGATGACATGGAATTTCATTATTTAAAAAAAATAAAATCCTAATCGTTAAAATGATTGGGTTTTGCAACTGAACATCCATTGTGATTAAATCGGTGAAACAATATGGGTTTAGTAACTCATTAGTCACTAGTTGCATATGTCGTTTCTAATTAGTATGTAGTTGTAAAAGCCAGTCATAAAATTCAAAATTTGTTGTTGTGTTGGCAAATCCTTGTTTTTTTCACGTTTTTTGAATCCATTTCATGACATGTAATCTTGTAAAATTATAAATAATGTTGTATGATATCTCTAACCACATGTTCATGATGCATGTTGAAGGATTTTGATTATATGAAATGCCAACTCCATTGAATGAATGTTTGTTGTCTTTTGATGAACATATACCAAAATTATAAAATTTCATGTCTTTTCATTTGGATATTCCAAAATTGGAAATCATCAAAATTTATAAATACATACTTGAAATGTTTTTGTGATTTGAAATGTTTAATTCACTATATGAATGTTTTATGTCTACTAATAAGCATACTCCAAAATTAAAATTTCAAAAATCTTCATGTGTACAAAATCAAGAAATTTAATATATTTTTTTTTAATATGCATATTTCACATTTTGAAAATTTCTTTTGATCATAAATGTATCTAAATTTTATCAATTTTTTGTGTGTTGTGATACCCATACTCGACAATATAAAAATTTCAAAAATAATTATGATAAGGATATTCCAAAAATTATAATTGATGAAGGTAATGATATAGTAATTCCACGAGTTTTCTTATGATATGAACACATCACAATGTGAATCATTGTTTTGATACAATATTGTTTTTCCAATATCCATCTTCTAGAACATACATATCCCATAATATGACAAAATTTCCCAAAGTAGTGACACTAGTAGAAAACAACCTTTTTTTTAATGAAACAAATTTCAATTACATGTAACTTTCAAGTATGTTTAGTTACTAAATTGTTTAATATTTCATTAAAAATTAGGTGGTTAGCTATAAATAATGTTGTTTACTAATTTGGATAGTAGTTGGAGATGATGTTCAATTGAAATGTTATCTCTAGAAAATTCTTGGAATCAAATAACTTGACAAGTGACCTATAATTGAATTTTCAATTAAAGATGTGATGTCATGAAGTGTATTGCTATCACAATTCACAAGTTGTTTGTTCAAGTATTTTGGTATTCCTCATTTAGGGATGGATGAAAATTAATCAAGTTGGATGGATGAAACATTGTTAATAGAGTTGATGTGGCTAAGTCATAAGTCATTTATTTTACTATTTTGGTAATGTTAGTTTAAGATGGATGAAAAAAACCAAATTAGATGGATGAAACATTGTGCATGTTCTCAAATTGGAGGGTTTAGGGGCTATTATTAATATTTTATTTTGGAATTTTTGTTTGTAACCAAAGTGGCTATCATCCTTAGGAAGATGTTAAAAAAGTGGCAATCTATTTAAAAAAGGTTCACCCAAGTCTTCTTATAAAAGGCAAATAAAGTAAAAAATTAACCATCATTTTTAAATCTTTGGCTACATGTTGAAAACTAAATATAAGGACTTTGCAGTTTTTATTTTAAAATTAACCCCTTTTTAACCAAGCCCATGCCATTTTTCCCTAGGTAACCAAGCCACATGGTTTAAGTGTAAGCCTAACTTAAGTGCCACATTGTGCCTTACTTTTATGTGACACATGTCAAGGCTTAGGTCTGAGTTTAAATCTATAATTATTAATTATTGTAATAATTTTTATCAATTAACATGGTAATTATTATAATATAAAAATGAATAATAATAATAATAATAATAATATATACCAATATGCATAATAATCCTTTTATAATAATTCTCACTATTGTATAATATTAATGGTTTAAATTATTATTATAAGACATTACAATTAATTAATTAATAATTAATTCGAATAATTTATAACAAAAATAATAATTTTAATATCTATAGTAATATTTTGATAATTGTGACTTAATTACAACTAAATAGGGTCCTTAGCCTAGGCCAATTAGTAGTTAGGTTAGTTTGTAAATTAATTATTTGTTTATTTAATGTAACTACTATTAACTTAAACCAAGGCCTAACTAGGTTGAGACTAGTTTATAATTGAGTTACAGCTAGGTTGCAACTATGTTACAACTAACTAAGTTGTAATTAGGTTACAATCAAAATGTTAATCCCATATTGTTTATCTTCAATTTTAAAGAATCTAAAGTTCAAACTATGTAAGGAAGTGCACTAAAAATGTTGGAGAACCAAAAAAAACATGAAAATGTAATAGCCATTTGGGACAAGTAAATAAAAAAAGGTCAACCCAAAATGAAATAGGATTTTAAAACTAAATGCCATGTGACCTAGGTCTAGGCATAACTTAGGTTTAAGTTTAACCTAGGGGCCACATAGGCTATTGGGGTTTAACTTAACCTAGGTGCCACATAACCTAGCCTAGATGCCCTATGTGTCAATTCTAGACTTAGTTTAGGTGCCTATGTCTTGGCCTAACTTGGGCTTAGGCTAGGTGACCTATGTTCAATTGCCATGTGGCATAGCCTAGTTTAATGTTGAGGTGGCTTAGCCTATGGATGTGAATGTGCCCATGTTACTTAACTATTGGTTGACCTTTTTCTCAATTAAGCTACAACATAGTTGAACTTGCAATTATTTTTTTTATGATGTCATGCAATTTGAATAGATGGATCCCATCCAACAATTGAAAATGACCTTGAACTTAAAACTAAAGTGGTCAATCTCCATGGTGCTGACACATGTCTATTGCTTTCAATTATAATATCACTTTTCTTGTTGTCAACTTTTTTGGTATGTAGTTGCAAAAATATGTTACAATTGCAAAAAACATTTTGCAAATGTATTTGTTGTTATCAACTTCAATTGGTAGTTGAAAACATAGTTGTAAATGGGGGTATTTCTCTTAGTATGCAAAAGTTATCCATACATAAATGATAACTCATTATGGATTTGTCAATATGCAAGGTTTAGTGACATGGAATGTGCATAGAGCCATGGAATTGGTTATAGATTTTGATAGATAGGTGGTGGGCTCATTTGAAAAGGGAAGGGTTTAAAACTAGTTACTTCTAGTTTGCTTAACTCAAATAATCTTAGTATGTAGGTTATCAAGCCATGGTTGGAGTAATATGAGTTCTAATCCCTTTTACAACTAACATGTGAGGTATTTTGACACATATATCAACAATTTTGATGCTTGTAACATGCAAATTGTCGATTGGTTTAACATGGATTTGATTAAGCTAAAGTTTTGAAGGCTTCAATTGAACTTATAGCAATCCAATTTTATTTTTAAAAATTTAATTGATTGAAAAGTTCAATAGAGCTCTCCTCTTAATTGTAGGATCATGAGTTTTAGAACGAGTTTATGATCCACCCCCAAGTTCATGAAAATAATGCAAACAATGCAAATCATTCTACCACCTAAGCTTAGGACCATTTGGAAAATCCAATAGTCCACCCCCAAGTTCAATGTGGAAACTATCAAACATATGCCTCATCATCAATGAATTATAGTACATGAACATCATAACTAGGAAAATCATTTGATGAAAAAGGAGAATCCAAAGTTGCCAAAACTTGCGCATGAACTTTTACATAGGAATGAATGAAAGGATTGGTATAAGGACTAGGAAAGAACTCCCTACAAACAAAGAAAGGAAAGGCCATGGAAAACTACTAAGTATATGAGGAAGCCAAGTGTTTGCAAAAAGAGGAATTGAAAAAATCAATCCAAATAATGAGGTCATAAACATAATTCAATGAAAATGGATTTTTCAATGTTTAACTTACAATCCAATATCCTATTTGGTCACTTCTATAGGGAGTCTAAATCAACACTATGAGATGCATGTTCCTTTTCAATAGTCTCATTTACCTCAACCAAAGGTTTTAGAACCTCATTAAAAACGTGCAAATCAGACTCCAATGCAAGAATATGCCTCCAAATGTCTAGCATGCACATAAAGAGTTCTTCATGCAATGAAATTTAGAAGGGAGATTCCTCAAGAGCATAAATGTGATCATTGGTGTGGTAAGTCTATCACCTATGGAAGAGTTGATGTTCACAATTAGAAAACCTAGTGGAGAACATGCCTTAATGAAAGCCTGGAATGTGAATGGATGCATCTCCTCAATGGCTGTAAAAGGGGAGTTAGACTTGGATGTGGACATGGAAGCTTTGGAAGTCCAATTGTAGAGAACATCTTCCTCAATCACCTTGAATCCTTGGCAACCGAAACTTTCAAAATGAAAGAAAAATTCAAAGCCTTGGGATGGGGGATCCCCAATTTCTCAACTTGGCAATCTTATAAGAAGAATAACCCAATTCACGAACATTTGTAATCATATGTAGAGAGTTGATAAGGTTATTGTGGATTATGTAAACAACAAATTGAAGACTTAAAAGTTTATTCATAAAAGATCATTGAGTTCTTATCCTCACTATTAGAAAATGGGAGTGTGTTGACAACAATCCACCTCATCTTGATTGTGAACATAGCTTTCAAGGAAAGAGCGAGTGTCCTTCAACATCTTCAAGTCATTTGGATTAAAAAAAAAAATAGCACCCCTCCGTGACAAAAACTTGTTTGCAAAAATGAATGTAGGTTGAACATAATTGTCCACCTTCTTGTTCCAAGGGGGAGTGATTGAAGGAGGAACAAAAACAAGGGGAACATGGACATTTCCAAGGACGTCACCAATGAAGAGATCCACCCCCTATTCTTTAGAAACTTGAAGGAAAGGAAAGGAAACATCAACAAGAAATCAACGGTAATAAAGTGGAACTACAAAAGACCTAGGGTATTCACCTTTGCTAGAAAACCATGGCACTCACCTTTCCAAGAAAATCTAAAATCTCATCAAGTTTTTGTGGCAAAGATCCATAAAAAATCCTTGTGGGAATAATTGGAATTGCTTCAAAAGGTTCAAAACCATTTGATACAACTTGTTCTTTTTTTGAAAACTTGACCAAAGAGGGGTACTTTTGGGAAGGCTTGTTTGGGATCATGATGACTAGAAACACTAGTAGAAAAACCCCATTTTGTGACTTGTTTTAGGCAACTAAAAATGTCATTTGCAAAGGAATTGTAATTGGATTGGTATCATATGAAGGATCCAAGAGAATCAGTTGGTTGTAATGAACAATGGGACTAGGAATTCAACAATTTCATGAAACTTGAAAAACATTCATTTGGCAACCTTCTTTATTCCAATTTGTAGGTCAAAAGTCTTTGTACACTTGACACCATCCTTGTTCACTTGAATTGATTTTTTGAAAAAAATGATTTTCTCATTTTGAAAAAAGGGTGATTAAAAGGGGCAAAATAAAATGTCCATTGTAAAGTCATGTGTGGAGGTGATATTAAAAGATTGTTAAATACCACTTCCCATTAAATATTAATGAATTTGATGTTTAAAATGAATTTATTAAATTTAACTAATTTCCTAAACATAACATTGATAAAAATAATATAAAATTGTCAACTTTGATGGATATTTCATTTTCAATGTTGAATTGGATATGTTTATAATTTTGATTAAAAGGTGTCAATTAAAATATCACAAAAAAATTTAAATCAAAATTTAAATTTTTTATGTTTTTATATCTAATTTAATCAGTAGAATATGAATAATGTAAATTTATCATAATATTTTAAATTCTAATTTAAATTATCAATAAAATTTAATTATAAAAATAAAAATATTTTAATTTTAATTTTAAGTATCAATAAAATTTAATTATAAAAATAAAAATATTTTAATTTTAATTTTAAGTATAAATAGAATTTAATTTTTACAAATTAAAATTTTAATCAATTTTTTTTAAAAATTAATTAAAAATATTTAAAAAATATTTAATGGATTTTCATATTAATTTATTTGTAATTTTTTTTTCAATACAAACCAAAAGCTACTACATGTTAAATTTAGTGTTATTACTTGTTAGAGTTATGAAAAAATTGAAAATTAATCAATATCAAATCTATTAAAGAATGTATGTATATAGGATGTGGTTGATTGGTTTAAAAAACACCAAGACCAAAGTTTTTCTGGTGCAAAATTTTGTACTATTGCAAAAAAAAATTGAGAAAAAAATATTTTGTTGAAAGATTTTTTTTTAAAAATTGTTAAAAAGTAGTTATTTTGGGTTGGTGTAGTTAAGTTCCTATTTTTGGCTATTATTAATAGCCAAACTATAAAAGGGGTTAAATATCTTTGACAAGTTCTAAGAGGATATTGTCATTTATTGTAAATCACTGGGATGCTTGTTGGTGATGTTACTTGAACATAAAAATTGAAAAAGAAAAACACTAACCAAACATGTTGTTCATTTCATATGAAATAGAATGTTGAAATTTAGGACATCTAGGATAATTTCTAATCATGATGTGTGGGTTAAAATATTTAATTATAATTTAATATCCATGTTTCAAAACATAAATAATGTATTATTATATATGTGATTAAACCTAGAAGTGTAATTGTTGAATGAAAAGATGAAATACAAATGTACTTGAATTTAATTTGTGCATTTTAAAATAACATGCACAAAGGAATTTTAAAGTTTTCAAGACCTTGGTGTGATACATAGTGATACTAATTTGAAAAACATGCAATTGATTTAATCAAAAATTAAATATTTGAGAAAAAAATTGGAGTCAAAAACCAAAATTTGAACATGTTTTAACTACATAAAAAATATATAATAAAAGATAGTGATTAATTTGCATGGGATAAAAAGTTTTGCCCATTTCAATTTGCACCTAATTTGCAAGCATTGGTGTATTATTCACAACTAAATCATTTCTTTTTTTTGTTCCCTTTTTTTTGCTACTTTCTTTTCTTCCCTCTTTGCCTTCTTACAAATCTTTTATGAGAACAAGTCATTTGTCCTTCCATGGATTTAATTCAAATGACAACACACATTAAGAGAAAGTTTCAATATTTTACAACATATTCATGGGATGTGAAAAGCACACATAATTTAATAGATTCATAATATTTAAAAGGTTTCTTAAATAAATTTGATTACTATATTACAAAAGAATCTTCAACACATGTTTGCAAAATAATTAATGAATTGAATATTTCATGTCATGAATAAAATATTCTTGAATATTCCAAAAAATATGTATTTTCATTCACAAAAAAATGCTCTTTGAAAAAGTAATTTTGAAAATGATAATTTCGTATAAATAATATGATTAGTGTCAAAGATGCTAAGATATTATGTTAATAAATAAAATATAAATATAAAAAGATATCCATTATAACATTATATAATAAATGAAATGGATTGTTTTTTAGTAGATAATATTTGCATAAAGGACAAGGATCACTAAATGAGTGTTAAAAAACATACAAACCATTTGATCTCATTAAATCATGCTTGTTTATGTCAACATTTTCATCTTGTATCCTTTCTTGCAATGTCAATAATAATACTAAGTGTATCCATGAGTCGCAACTTGATAGTTTAATTCATATAATAGGAAGTTGATTATTTTTGTATTGTAAATTTATTAGAATTTATCATCAAGCAATGACATTTGTAATGAAGACAATGTTGGTCTTTTGCCCATATAATTAATAATGTTCCTAATTGAATTTAAAAAAAATTAAGGAAACACAATGCCAAAAGATGGCATTTATGAATAAAACAATTTGAAATTGGTATCCAAATGTAGTCATGTAGTCAATCATATATGCCTTCCATATGCTGTCATTTTAATGATTATGGTCATAACTATGATTATGTGATTATAAATATGACTAAAAATATGATTATAAATGATTATGATTACACATATGACTATAATTATGATTACAAATGATGGGCTTAACAAATATGAACATGGTTAGACTTGTGTTGTTTAAATTTTTGGACAAGTTATGACAACCCTAAATAAATTGATAGTTATATTTGTTTTGAAAAATGAATTTATTGAGAATTTAAAAAATAAAATGAAGATATGTAAGTGGTATTGAGCTTGTTGCACATATTCTTGCACATCACACCAACATCTACTAAAATGTTGTAATATGTAATAAGTGCATGTGTAGCCTAGTTTAACCTAGTTTCATTTAATTTTTACAAATTTAACCTAAGTAGTTTAATTTAATCTAATTTAGCCTAAAAACCTTAGTTTAGTTTAATTTAGCCTATTATAGTTAAATATAGCTATATTTAGTCAAGTTTAGTTTGATTTAGTTTAATTTAACTTAGTTTAATTAATTTTTCCTAAGTAACATAATGAAGTTAAATCATCTTACTTTAGCTTGTTTTATTTTAATTTGACATAATTTAACTCCCATAATTTATACTTGGCTTAATTTGCTTTAGAGGAGTCAAATTTAATCAAAACTAGCAAAGTGTATATTGATTAATGAATTTAACTAAGTTCAATCAATTCAATTTGATTTAATTTAACCAAGCTCAGTCAAATTTACTTTAATTTAATTGTGTTAATTTAATTTAGCCAAGTTTAACCAAGTTTAACCAATTTTATTCAAATTTGGTCAAATTTAACCTAGTTCAGCCTATTCTAACAAAGTTTGGTGAAATTTAGTCCAATTAAACCTAATGACCTAGTTTAGATTAATTTAAGTTAGTTTAGCAAAGTTTTGTGTAGTTTAACTAAGTTTATTAAAATTTAATGAAGTTTAATGATATTTAACCATGCCATGTGGCATAATGTAAATGGCTTAGATAATTCAAAATTTAACTTTAAGTGCATGCCATGTGGCATCACATAATTGGTTCAAATGATTAAAAAAATGTAGTAGTAATGCATGCCACATGGCATCATGTAATTGAATCAAGTAATTTAATATTGAGCTTGTGGTTGCCATGTGGCAATTCGTAATTGAAAAATAAAATTGAAGTTAAGCTTATATTGACATGTGGTAGGATAGAATTTGTCAAAATAAATTTGTACTTCAAAAAATTTTAATGATAAAAGACGTACTTATAAATGGTTAGTAAGACTACAATCACATTTGCACCTAATGGCAAATACAACATGGTCTTTTGGATTGCATAGTCATGTAGTCATGAACATCATGTTTGGGCGTTGTGAAAATATCACAAATTTAGTCCATCATGAATACACAAAATGATCATATTTATTCAATAGAAAATTCATGCAAAAGTTTGAGTTCTATATATTTATGATAGGAAAATTTGGACTGCCAAACTTGACATTATCCCAATTTAGATTGTTAATAACCATTGATTTTGTCATAAGACAAAATTATTTTAGTTTATTTATTAACATTACATATGCAATTTTGTAACAATGGTCCAGTGGCATTTTGCATGTATAATGTTTTATAAACACTCATAAATCCTTATTCAATTTTGTTGAATTTTGATTTTATGAAACAACAAAATGTCAAATGTGGATTTCAAAAACAATATTATTTGCAAGTATATTTCTTTGGTCATTATTTGATCACTTTTCTTTTGTACTAAATTGTATTTTCAAATTATTTTATCTTTTGTTTCATCTTGTTTAAACAATTTGACAAATATGTAGGTTTTTATTTTCTTTTTTGAAAGGTAAATACCCATGTCGTTTAAAACATCCTTGTAAAGGTATAAATATTTTGTTATTATATGGATTGTGTTAAACAATAATGATATGATGCATAGATCTTAATAAAATTATCAAAACACATACATCCTTGCCACAAATAATCAAAAAGCTAAAAATGGAAATACATAGGAAGAACAATGAGGAGAATATTACACCTTTCCTTTTGTGGTTCATTAAATCTTTCAATTTTTTCTTTTCACATGATGCACACATAATGAGGTGAACATCATTTGTTATGCAACATTTTAAGCAAGTGCAAGCCATAATGAAAGAAAAGAAAATGCGTGCTTGCCCAAACATAAAAAATTCATGACAAAAATGCTTCGTAAAAAATCACAAATTTATTCGTGAAAAAATCAATTCTACACAATTTTAATATTTTAATTCTATGGTCAACCTTCATTCTTGTTTTGTGTTCAAAACACATAATTTTTATTGGATCATTAATAAACACATAATGTGTTTTCACATCTGCTCCCAATTCCATTTTTCATCATAATACTCTTTTGAACAATGTCAACATATCAACATGAACCTTAATTAAACAACACATGTTCATAAGTGATTTAGTAGTTAAAATCTCCCTCTTCAATGAAAGAATACGATTTGATCCTTTTATCAAAATTTCTCTTTTCCATGGATGAAATGAATTAAAAAAAAACTTATTTGCAACTTCTTCAAGTTAAATGTTGTGGGGAAAAATGAACCTTCCCCAAGGAGGAGGAGAAGGAGACAAAATGGTAATCCTAATCATGTGCCCAAAGGAGTAATCTTCTCGAGGAGCAACTTATGCTAAGAAGCAAGTTTTTGAATGTTTGAGAAATAAGTATAGAGGATAAACTTTGTCCAAATCAAATATTCTTCATACACTCGGAAAAGCTCTCGAAGCACAAATATAAAAAAAGATCTTGCATTTTTGATTTGAGGTTATGAGCTAAAAATTATGATGAAAAATGGAATTGGGAATCAAATTTCTAAGTTCCTTGGATTGAGTTGCCTTGGGGAACAATGAGACTTGGATAATTTGACCCCCCCCTTTTTTTTTGCCATATTTTTAATCTCTTAGCCTCTAATCAAAAATACAAAATCATTTTTGCTGTTTATGCTTTGAGAGCTTTCCAATGATTAAACATTCAAGAACTTGCTCCCCAAAGGAAGTTGCTCTTCAAAACAATTTGGTCCCTTTCTCACTAAATAAGTTGCTCCTCAAAGGAAACTGTTCCTAAAGGGAACTTAATTCCTTTCTCCCTGGAAGTTTCTCCTTAAGGGAACATGGTTAGGATTACCATTTTGTCTCTTTCTCCCCAGGTAAAATGCTTTTCTTCCCTGGGCATCTAGCTTGAAGAAATTGCATATAAGCTATTTTTTTGATTTATTTCATCCATGATTTATTTATTTTTTTGGAGAAAAGGATCAAACCTTGTATCCTTTAGTTGAAAAAAAGATTTAAACCACTAAATCACTTATTTTTCCTTGAAAATATATATTTAAAAAAATCATAGTTCAAGTACAATAAATTTTGTCTGATTTTTTTTTCTTGCGGGGCATTGTCTTGCAACTGTGTCAAGACCTGCATCACATTTAATTCCTTGCTCTTGTTAAGTATTTGCATTATTAGCACTTCTATTTGAAAAGTGGCGACGCCCAAAAAGCCCCAAAATGTATAACATGTCCAAATTGAACAATCATAACATTATTGGAAAGATCTCAACCGGACAAAACTAACCAGTGTTGGTCTGGTATTCACTTTTGAACATACCTGCTGGAGCCTGGTCCTGGTATCAGGGCTTTTTATTTCCCTCATAGATCAGCTGGTACTGGTGTTGGGTGCTTTTGAAAAACAGTCTGCTCCGCCGAAGGGGTGATGGGTCACTGCTATAGCACCTTCTGGGACCCTGGAATCACAAAAGGTCCTGGGTTCAAACTCAGTGGTGTGCAGGTGAAATTCCTGCTGGCCCTCCATTGGGCTTGACTTGGAGGTGCCAACGGCTTGTCAAGTCAGGTCTGGTGTTGTGCTTCCAAAAAAAAAGAAAAACACACACACAGTCTGGTCCTGGTGTTGGGCCCAAGACTGATTTTTGACTGGCGGGAGGCATGTCTGATATTGTGACTGGTATGAAACTGGTACAAGGTACACAAGGCTGATATTACCTCAAGTCCCTACCAGACTGATTAGATATAAAACTGGTATTGCCTCGGCTGATACCAGACTGGTAGGGTCCTTGCTACTAGTGTTGATACCAGGTGCATGCCTATATACCATACTCATGACTTATGATCAGCACAACAAAATTAGTAAAAGGTCTAGCTGAAGAAAAGGAAGATTTTATTGATATTTGACAAAATTGTTGAAATTTGAACTCTCAACTTGTGAAAAACTGTTTATCATCCCAACCTTTCGGATAGGACTGCAAATGCACAATAACAGTTGTACTTTTGCATTCTTATTCCTCAACTATTGAAATTCTGAAAATAAAATTGGAACTGCCTAACCCTCGTTCTCTAAAGTAAATAAATACTAGTGGGTAACCGTGACGGTCGGACACAATCCGCCCGTGCCTGCAAGCCCGCGTTGCTGCATTTGGCTCTCAGGACATTGGTTTTCAGGACCTCGGTATTTGGCTCTGAGGACCTGGATTTCAGGACCTCGAAAAAGGACACTGGGTTTCACTCTCAGGACCTGGGTTTCAGGACCTCGATAAACGGGCACTGGGTTTCACTCTCAGGACCCGGGTTTCAGGACCTCGAAAGCTCTCCATC
>Ga0116227_10008841_pt1 | contig 18687 bp, 20 predicted proteins | sample S1TSphgellanicum_FD_89693 | JGI IMG/M metagenome (GOLD analysis project Ga0116227, IMG submission 89693) | Host-associated microbial communities from peat moss isolated from Minnesota, USA - S1T2_Fb - Sphagnum magellanicum MG | ecosystem: Host-associated > Plants > Peat moss > Unclassified... | reverse complement strand
CATCACTCATTGAGAGTTGAATTATTTGGTGAATCTATGAGGAGGAGAAACTCTAAGATTGAAAACGTATTTTTGTAAAATAACAGTTGTTAAACAGGACTTGAAAGATCAATTCTAAAATGCAATTTCGTACAACAACTTCTGCTTTTTTCAAGCAACAACTCTGGGGGTCAATTTAAAATTGGCGAAAGGGGGTCAAATTTATTGGTATATGCAATTTGAACACCATAAATAAAAAAATTACAGCTAGCCCTTAAAGCAACTTTGATAACTTTCTATAAAACCGTGCTGAAAGCTGTCAAAGCTTAGTTAAGTGGTCAGTTTTTTAAAAATTTCTTCCAGAGAAGAGGTTGCATATTCTTTTTTTAGGTCTTCTAAAGGGGCATGTGCAACCAGCTTACCATGATTTATAATAATAATATCATCACATATGGCTTCTACCTCCTGCATAATATGTGTAGAAAGTATAACGGTTTTATCTTTTCCTAAAGTTTTAATCAGTGCCCTAATATCAACCAGTTGATTGGGATCTAAACCTGAAGTTGGTTCATCCAGCACCAAAACTTGCGGATCATGTATAATGGCTTGTGCAAGCCCTACTCTTTGGCGGTAACCTTTACTCAGCATTCCTATTTTTTTATGCTGTTCTGGCGTTAACCCAACTTGTTTAATAATATGATCTATTTTTGATGGCAAATTAGAAAGTTTGTAAGCCTCGCCAACAAAAGTTAGAAACTCACGCACATACATATCTGCATAAAGCGGTGTATTTTCCGGCAAATAGCCAATATGTTTTTTCGCTTCAATGGAATCCGTTAAAATGCTTTTCCCACAAATTAATGCCGTACCTGAGGTGGGCAGTAAATAGCCCGTAAGCATGCGCATCGTTGTTGATTTTCCTGCTCCATTAGGTCCTAAAAACCCTAAAATACGTCCAGGTTTTGCCTCAAAACTGATCTCATCAACCGCTTTCTGCTGGCCATAATGCTTAGCAAGATTTTTTACTGAAATGCTCATTTTCTTTTATTAACCACAAAAACACCTATTATAAATAAAACAGCTTACTTAAAAGCTTTTCACAGCATCTAACTTTAAACCTTTATTATATCTAAACTTATCCAGCTGCTCACCAGCCTGTTGCAGATTATCTGACGATAAGATGTCTGCACCATTATTCACCAAATGGTAATAAACCATTTTTGCAGGGTTCGCTATTGAACTCTTATCAATATTGCCCATTGTGCCCAAAATGGTTGTGATGCCTTTATGATGCAAATATTGATAAAACTCTTTATCTGGAGCAGAAACGCCAACAAAGGCCACAATACGGTTATTTGGAATTCCTAAGCCGTTTAACCTTTTTAGTTCATCTTTCTTTTGTACAGAGGCCGAAATCATTAAATCAGGGGCAAGATCATGTACTTCTTTAGCCTGATCGGCATTGTAGGTGATTATAATAGAGCAGCTTTCTGCCTGGTATTGTTTTACTTTTTGGATTACTTTTGAATAGGGCACACCTTTTTTCAAATCAATAGTCAATAAGGCCTTTCCTTTAGCCCAGGTTAAAACACTGTCTAAAGTTGGAATTTTAAATGTTGTTTCCTTGCCTTCATTATCCTTTAGGTTAAAACGTTGCAGCTCCTCGTAGGTATAATCACCTATATTACCCTTACCCGTTGAGGTACGGTCTAATTTATCATCGTGCATAATCACCAAAACAGAATCTTTGCTTAAGGCAATATCAAATTCTACAAGTACAGGCTGATAGGTTGTTGCATTTTCAAATGTTTCGATGCAGTTTTCTGGAAAGCCGGCCGTTGGCCCACCCCTATGTACACTAATTAAAGGATAGTGATTGGGTTTCCAGTTTAAAAAATTATAAAGATCGTTTGTTGTATTAAAGTGTATATAATGATGAATTTTTGAGTCCTGCTTACATGACATTAAAATAATCACTAAAGCACAAAGAAGTAAACGTTTAAATTTCATAGCTCAAAAATAGAAAAAAATGGAAGATCGCAATGTTTAAATCGCATTCTTAGTTTTTAGTTTAAAGCAAACGCAGTATGCTGATCGAAAACCTTTTACCTTTTAGCCCTAACGTTTTGCGTTATTTATTATATTTGCGCTATTATGGCGCAAAAGAATAACGACGAACAATTTAAAAATGTAATATCACATGCAAAGGAATATGGTTTTGTATTTCAAAGCAGCGAAATATATGATGGCTTAAGTGCCGTTTACGATTATGGCCAATTGGGTGCCGAGTTAAAAAATAATATCAAAACTTACTGGTGGAAAGCCATGGTACAAATGCATGAGAATATTGTAGGCATTGACTCTGCAATTTTTATGCACCCCAAAGTTTGGAAAGCCAGCGGACACGTAGATGGATTTAACGATCCAATGATTGACAATAAAGACTCGAAAAAACGTTACCGTGCAGATCAGTTACTCGAAAACAAAATAGATGAGCTATATTCAGAGCTGGCTAATTTCAGTGCTGAAAACAAAGCCAAATTTGAAGAATTCCAACACCATATCCTTTCTTTTAGCGACGAAAACCAAGCAAGCTGGGTAACAGGCTTTAAAGATGAAAGTGAAGCTTTAGATCATTCAAAATACCCATTTGTTAACGAAGCCAGCTGGAAATTTGTTAAAAAAGGCTTGGCTCTTGAAGTTGAAATGAACCTTGCGCTTAAATCAGAAAATTTAGGGCAGCTCAAAGATTTAATTGTAGACTATAAGGTCATTTGCCCAATTTCTAAAACGTCTAACTGGACTGATGTTCGCCAGTTTAACCTGATGTTTAGTACACAGTTTGGCGCAATGGCAGAAGGAAGTGATGAAGTCTATCTTCGCCCAGAGACTGCTCAGGGTATTTTTGTAAACTTTTTAAATGTGCAAAAATCAGGAAGAATGAAAATCCCTTTCGGTATTGCGCAAATTGGAAAAGCTTTTAGAAACGAAGTGATTGCCCGCCAGTTCATAATGCGCATGCGCGAGTTTGAACAAATGGAAATGCAGTTTTTCGTCCGCCCAGGTGAGGATAAAAAATGGTTCGAATATTGGAAAGAGGCTAGATTGAAATGGCACCAGGCTTTAGGAACTTCTCCTGAAAAATACCGCTACCATGATCACGTTAAATTAGCCCATTATGCTAATGCGGCAACAGATATTGAATTTGAGTTTCCATTCGGTTTTAAAGAAGTAGAAGGCATCCATAGCCGTACTGATTTTGATTTAACACAGCATCAGGAATATTCAGGCAAAAAAATGCAGTATTTTGATAACGATTTAAATGCAGAGGGCAAACCTTACGGAAATTACGTTCCTTATGTAATCGAAACTTCAATCGGGTTAGACCGGATGTTCTTATTAACCATGATCAATGCTTTTGAAGAGCAGGATTTGAGTACTGAAGACAAGCAGGATAGCCGTACCTTGTTACGTTTGCACCCGGCATTGGCACCATATAAAGCAGCAGTTTTCCCTTTAACCAAAAAAGACGGCTTACCAGAGAAAGCCCGTGAAATTATGGATGCATTAAAATTTGATTTTAATTGTATTTACGAAGAGAAAGACGCCATAGGAAAACGCTACCGTCGTCAGGATGCAATTGGTACTCCTTTTTGCATCACCGTAGATCATCAAAGTTTAGAGGATAATACAGTTACAATCCGTTACCGCGACAGTATGGAACAGGAACGTGTAGCCATTGCTGATCTGGAAAAAATAATCAGCAATCAGGTAAGCTGGAAAACATTACTCACCCAATAATTTGAAAAGATGAAAATATTAAAACCAATTATTTTTCTTTTGGCCTTTGTTGTTTTATCTTCTTGTACAAAGAATATAAATTTTCCGCCAGATTATAACTACGGAAAAACAACGCCCACACCCACCAATACAAATGCAAACGCAAGTATGACTGCGGTGATTGATGGTCAATCCGTTAATTTTAATACAACATCGGCTAATTTAATCAATAGCCCACTTGGAAAAACGATGACAATTGTTGGCGTAAATGGTAGCCAAATTATTTCATTGGCTATTTATGATTTAAACGGGGTTGGTGTATATGACTTCGAAAAAACCTTTGCTCAGGCTTCTTACAATCAGGATCAATCTTCTTCAGGTTCATTTGCATCAGAAACCGGAAAAATTACCATTACCACTTTCACAGATACTTCAATTAAAGGGACATTTGAATTTGTAGCACCAAACCAAGATTATAAAATTAACACCAAACGAACCATAACTGAAGGCAAATTTGATCTTACCTATAAAAAAGTAAATTAATGATACCCCCCCGATTGATGTGTATACATGTTGTATGCTACTGAATAACTAAGTCTAAAACGCTCATGAAAACACTAAAATTAATTTTATTTTTTGCAGTTGGCCTTGTTTTATTTTCTTGTAAAAAGAACATAAATTTTCCGCCAGATTATGCATATGGTAAGCCCCCTGCTCAAACGGTAAACTTTAGTGCAAAAGTGAATGGGGCTTTAATAGAATGCAGTTTTACTTCAGCCATATTGTACACAACAGACAATACACTTCAGGTTATTGGATCAAAAGGTGAAATAGGCTTTAACCTGGCCTTTGTTAATTTTAAAGGAGTTGGAACTTATGATATTGCACAAGGTCAGGCACTAAACATGTATTTAACGGGTGTATCTGATCCTTTTAATGATTCATATATCGGAGAATCAGGCAATATTAAAGTAACTGCTGCGACTGATAAATCAATCACCGGAACTTTTGAGTTTACAGCCACATCACTTAATGGAGCCTCAAAAGCGATAACCGATGGAAAATTTACAGTTAACTATAGTAAAATGTAAGCAAATATAAACTTAAAACGCCTTTAAATTGTTTTAACATATAGAAATATGATAGCCCTAGCTAAGCAACTGGGGCTATTTTCATTTTTAATAAAATAGAAGACCTCTGCCATACCGTATAAAAAGGAAGCCTTTAAAATGGCACTTATCTGAATATCAAATCATAGTTTATGAAAATACCCACAAAAATTTTGTCCCGCCAGCATGAAATTACAGCTGATTTTCAGGCTAAGGTCAGCAAACATTTGGAAGATATTGTTACAGGCAGAGCGGATGTGATGTATGAGATTAGAGATTTTGCCAAATTAATGTTTATTCATCCCACACATTTAAGCAATACCATAAAATTAGCAACAGGCCACTCTGCATGCTATTTTTTTGAAGCTAAAATTATGGAACATGCAAAAACCATGCTTTGTAATAGGAATATGCCAATTGGTGAGGTTGCAAGAATTTTAACGTACGACCCATCAAATTTCACTAAATTTTTTAAGCATTTTGCTCAAATTACCCCAAAGCAGTTCCGTGAAAATCATTTTCGGGAACAATTTCAAAAAACGGCAACAATCACCATTTAAACGGTAACACTCACCATTTTGCAAACATGTTCAGACTTATATTTGTTGCATTAAAAAACAAAAAATGGGAGCACAAAATAAAATCGCTTTAATTACCGGTGGGAGCCGTGGATTAGGGAAAAACACGGCATTGAAACTTGCCGAAAAAGGCATTGATGTAATTTTAACCTATCAATCCAAAAAAGAAGAAGCAGAAAATACTGTTTCTGAAATTGAAAAAATTGGTGTTAAAGCCATTGCATTACAGCTAAATGTAGCTAGTACTAAAACTTTAGATGCTTTTTTTGAGGAGGTTAAATCCATTTTAAAAAGCAAATTCAATACAGATAAAGTTAACTTTTTGATTAATAATGCCGGCATTGGCATTCACGCATTATTTGCTGAAACTAGCGAAGAGCAGTTTGACTCCTTAATGAGCATTCAATTTAAGGGTGTATTTTTCCTAACTCAAAAAGCATTGCCCATTTTGGCCGATGGCGGTGGAATTGTGAATGTATCAACTGGATTGACACGCTTTTCTTTACCAGGTTTTGCCGCTTATGCCGCGATGAAAGGCGCAATGGAAACACTTACTAAATATCAGGCAAAAGAACTTGGAGGAAGAAGAATACGCGTAAACATTGTAGCCCCTGGAGCAATAGAAACTGATTTTGGTGGCGGTGTGGTACGCGATAATGAGCAAATGAACATCGGTATAGCCGCACAAACAGCTTTAGGCCGGGTGGGTCTACCCAATGATATAGGGGGCGTAGTCGCCTTTTTGTGTACAGATGAAGCCAGTTGGATTAATGCACAGCGCATTGAAATCTCTGGAGGAATGTTTTTATAAGCTTAAAATTCTATCCGTCAGCTTTAACGGGCTGACGGATGTAGAATTTAGTTTAATGAGTTATACCAATGATGTTGATCTATGCGTGTAATCTCTGGTTTTCCTATGTTATTTAAAATTCTGCGCGCGCTTACCAACGTTTTACTTTCACGTTCATCATAATGTACAGCCTCCGACTTTAAGCTATTGATACGAACCATTCCTGCGGCCTGTATAAACTCCCCGTTTCCAATATAAATTGCCGTATGTGTGATCTTTCTGCCTTTTTCACCTTTAAGCTTTTGGATTGAAAAAAACAGTAAATCACCTGCCTTTAAATTTTTAAGACATTTAGCAAGACTGATCGAATCATTTTCTAAAATATCAACATCTGTTCCCACTAAAGCTTGTTGTGAAGCATCTCTCGGAATTATTATACCATTCAAAAAATAACTGATTTTAGTAAAACCGCTGCAGTCCACTCCTTTTACTGAAGTGCCGCCCCACAAATAAGGAACGCCTATTAATGTTCTTGCTGCAGCTAAAATAGAGTCGGAATTTGGATTTGGCCTTTTCACCCAATCAGCATATAAATTTGTTTCTGTTTTTTTAATATAGCCAATTCTCTTATCCGGAAAAGTAACTTTATAATAAGCCTCTTCTTCGCCAATTATTTCTAAAATATCCCCTTTAACCAAATCCGATACCCGTTCAGCTCCTGCACTGCCTACGCTTAGTGCATGCCCAAAATCTTCAGTATAAACCATCCTTTTTGATTTCTGCCACCGCTCCAATTCTTGTTTATCCAACAGGCTTACCGCTGTACCATCAGTCCAGGATAAATAACCATCTGGTGTTCTCACCAAATAATATCCCGCTTGTTTTTTTAATATGTTTACCGGTGTGCCTAAAAGCATTTGGGTCATCATTTCAGCTGCATTGTGCGGCATGGCCCTATTGTTGCATACAGATAGATTTGCCAAACCATATTCCATCCCTTTTAGTGATTTTTCAGGCAATAAAATGTCTGATTTAAAACCAGGCATTTTTTTAGTCTGGCTTTCCCATTCATTTAAAACAGCTTGTGAGGTACTTTCTACAAAAACACTGTCTCCTTTAAATTGAAGATTGAAATAAATACTACGCTTATCAGGAGCAAACTCCTTTTGAACCTGCTTAAATAGCTGTTTAAACGCGGTTGTATCTGTTTGCGCTTTTAAAAGGACTGCACTTGTTAAGAAGCACAGTAAAGCAATTATTTTTTTTATCATAACCAAGAGCACTAAATTACAATTTATCCACTTTTTGATTGACCCATTGCTGTAACTAATTCCTTACTGAGCAATATTTATGCAACGTAAACAAATAAAAAAAACTAATTAACGTTATTCAATAAAAGTTCAACATGAACCGCCTTATTTTATCTGCAATTTTAAGCTTATCTGCTTTTGTTTCTTATGCCCAAAACTGGGCTGATGCCGAAATTAAAATGGCAAATACCGCAGTACATGCCAATTACCTTAGTGATGATGAAAAAGGAATTATCCTCTACATGAACCTCATCCGTTTAAATGGTCAAAAGTTTTACGACACTTTTTTACAAGATTACATTAACCAGTACAATGCCAATGTTAAGAAATACAGAAACTATAATGAATTAAAAATTACAAGAAATAACCCCTACTATATTTCATTATCAAAAAATTTACAAAACATTAAAAGCCTTCCTTTGTTTTATCCTAGTACTAAACTGAGCTTTTTAAGCAAAGCACATGCAATGGATCTGAACCAAAATAATTTAGAAAGCCATAACAGCAGCAATGGAGATAAATTTTCTAAAAGGTTATCTAAATACTTCCCCAATACAACGATGAGTGAAAATATAGATTTTGGTTATTCAAAAAGCCTAGATATTGTTTGTCACTTACTTTTAGATTTTGGCGTACCCAGCCTTGGCCATAGAAATAACATTTTAGATCAGAAACATAAACTGAATGTAGTTGGCGTAAGCATACAGCCACACCCAACATATAGCTGGTGCGCGGTAATAGATTTTATTTCACAGCCAATATTAAATGTAAATGATCAATAAATTTATTAAATTTATGTATTCTGATGACAGGCAATAACATATCAATATTGTCTATAACCATATAGAAATTAACAGTTTGTGTTATTGATTTAAATACCTCAATTTTATAGTTGAACAACATAATAAAATACAATTATGAGCATAAAGAAAAAACTAACAAGCGCATCTGGTATTCCATATACGCATAATGAAGACAGTATGACTGCGGGTCCACGTGGCCCAATTTTGTTACAGGATTTTATTTTGCATGAAAAAATGTTTCACTTTAACCGTGAGCGTATTCCGGAGCGTGTAGTACATGCAAAAGGCTCAGGTGCATATGGAACTTTCACGGTAACGCATGACATTACAAAATATACTAAGGCCAAATTATTCTCAGAGATCGGGAAGCAAACACGTACTTTTTTACGTTTCTCTACCGTTGGAGGCGAAAAAGGATCTGCAGATAGCGAACGTGATCCACGTGGCTTTGCCTTAAAATTTTATACTGAAGACGGAAATTGGGATTTGGTGGGAAACAATACACCCGTTTTCTTTGTCAAAGACCCGAAAAAATTTGGCGATTTTATTCATACCCAAAAACGCGATCCGCAAACCAATACTAAAAGTCCAACCATGATGTGGGATTTTTGGAGCTTGAACCCCGAAAGCCTGCACCAGGTTTTAATACTCATGAGCGATAGGGGTACACCTTTTTCTTATCGCCATATGGATGGTTTTGGTAGCCATACCTTCTCTTTTTACAACCACCAGCACGAACGTTTCTACGTAAAGTTTCATTTCAAAACCAAGCAGGGCATTCAAAATTTCACAAATGATGAAGCTGTAGACATGAAAGCTCAAGACCCTGATCATGCACAGCGTGATTTATTTGAAGCCATTGAAAGGGGTGAATTTCCAAAGTGGACCTTATATGTACAGATCATGCCTTTTGAAGAGGCTAAAACCTATCATATCAATCCTTTCGATTTAACAAAAGTTTGGCCTCATGGCGATTATCCTTTAATTGAAGTTGGTGAATTAGAACTCAACCAAAATCCTGACAATTATTTTGCGCATGTAGAACAGGCTGCATTTGCACCTGCCCACGTGGTTGACGGCATTTATTATTCTCCTGACAAAATGCTTCAGGGCCGAATTTTATCATATCCTGATGCACAGCGTTATCGCTTAGGAGGCAATTATGAACAGATCCCTGTAAATCAATGTCCGTTTATGGTAAACAACTATCAGCGTGATGGCCAGATGCGCATTGATGGAAATGGTGGTTCTGCTCCAAATTATTTCCCAAACAGCTTTGATGATATTGAAGTTGATAAAAGTTACGAGCAACCAGGATGGCCATTGGAATCCTTAATGGCCGATCATTATGACAGAAATGCCGAAGGGGAAAATGACCATTATACCCAACCTGGCAATTTATACCGGTTAATGGATCCTGTGGCTAAACAGAACACAATAAACAATATTGTTGGCGCAATGGGTGGAATAAACGGCGTAAAGAAAAGTGAAATTGTTAACCGACAGCTTTGTCATTGGTTCAGAGCCGATATGAATTTAGGATTGGCTATTGCGAAAGGATTAGAATTAAATCTCGATCAGGCAATGGAAGGAATGGTACACCCGGATCCTTCCCATAAAGCCACAAATCAATAATTCCTCATTTTAAGCTAAAGCTTGTATAATATGCATATTATACAAGCTTTTTTTAATCATAATTAGATCATTTATGAATTTTAATTTTGAATTTTCATAAATGATGTCGAATTTGCATGAATGCATCAGATTATAAAATTGTTTAAATCACAATTTTGGGCCTTAATTAAAAGGCCCGGATCTACTGCTGTACTCCGCAATTTTTCCCGTAAAAACTATTCTATAGGTTTTACCTTCCAAACTTCCAGTAAAGACTTTATTAAGTAAGCCCCAGTTAAATTATTAATCATATTAACTCTGGGGTAAATTCTAACAGCCGGCACAGCTACAGTTTTTTATTTCACTTAATCGATCATTTAATTAAAATATTATGAATAAGAAATCAATATTGCTTTCAAAAAGCGACTTTAAGTTTTTAAACACCCACTTAGAAAAATCCGCCCTAAGCGATTATAACAAGACAAAGTTAATGGCAGAGATTAAAGAGGCTGTTATTTACAATGATGAAGACTTACCTGATGATGTTGTATGCTTAAATACAGAAACCAAAATTAAAAACACGGAAAACAATCAGGAGTTTACATTTAAAATAGTTGAGCCGAATATGGCTGATATTAAAAGTCAAAAAGTTTCTGTATTTGCTCCAATCAGCATAGCCTTATTTGGTTATCAAACTGGCGATATTATTAATTGGGAAATGCCCGACGGCATTAAAGAATTTAAAATTTTGGATGTAAAAAAATTAGACCACTAATCAGTTTCAGGCATATCATGGTCAGTTTAATTATTCAAAGTATTAAACTGACTATTTTAACATTTTTAAATTAAAAATATTGGATTCTGTACATTTTTTTTAACAAAACAATTTAATTGGTAAATTGCAACTTTTTAAACCACTTAATGTAATGTTTGGCAGCTAAGCAAACAACCTGTATAATGCGTAACGCAATTCTATCTTTTATTGATTTTTTTCATCCGCCTTTTAAAAAATTTATTTCACTTCATAATTTTAGGTATTTAGCTACGGGTGGCAGTGCTTGGCTTTTGGGTTTAATTGTTTTTTATTTAGCTTTCAACTATTTATTCCTTACAGAAGAAACCACTTTTTTGGGTTTTGTAATGAAAAGACAGACCGCAGCACTGGCTGTCGATTTTTTGATCGTTATTCCTTATAGCTTTTTATTAAACCGCTACGTAATTTTTACCCATAGTGAAGTACGGGGGCGTGTACAGCTTTTTAGATTTTTAAATTTAAATTTAATCAATGCATTATTAAATTATGTTTTGCTTAAGTTTTTTATCGAAATTCTTGGCATTTACCCAACCATATCCAGAGTTGCAATTTCAATACTCATTGCGTCATTCAGTTATATTTATCAGCATTATTTTACATTCAGCGTAAAAAAACTCAAGAAAAAGAAGCAAAAGTAAGTGTTGTTAAATTTTTTCTGTGTGCAATGATCATAAACAGAAATGTATTTTGAGATTAAAAGTCCTCTTTTTTTTGCTTAGATAAAAGCAACATCATAACTTAGTCAACAACTAACTTATTATAAATTTATGAGCGATTTTAATGATTTTAATAATGCTCAAGTGGCCAAATTGCCTAAGCATTTAAAGCAATTTATAGTTGCCCAAAATTATGAAAAATATACGCCTATAGATCAGGCGGTATGGCGGTATGTTATGCGCCAGAATTATAGCTATTTAAAAAATGTTGCCTATTATCCCTATATAAAAGGCCTGCAAAGAGCAGGTTTAAGCATAGAGTATATTCCCGATTTGCAAACCATGAATGATAATTTGGGCAAGATAGGCTGGGGAGCAGTAACTGTTGATGGCTTTATTCCGCCAGCAGCCTTTATGGAATATCAAGCCTACCGTGTATTGGTTATTGCAGCAGACATTAGGCAAATTAACCATATAGAATATACGCCAGCACCAGATATTATACATGAAAGTGCCGGTCATGCCCCAATTATTGCAGATACTGATTATAATAATTATTTAAGCTACTTTGGTTCAATTGGTGCAAAAGCGATGTTTTCTGCAAAGGATTTTGAACTTTATGAGGCAATCAGGAAATTGTCTATTTTAAAAGAAGCACCTGATGCCGATCCAAGAGATATTGCAAAGGCAGAAAAAGACTTGCGCTACATTAATGAAAATTTAGGTGAACCATCTGAAATGGCTTTGCTGGGCAGACTGCATTGGTGGACGGTTGAGTATGGATTGATCGGAACCTTACAGGAACCAAAAATTTATGGCGCAGGCCTGCTTTCCTCAATAGGTGAAAGTGCAACCTGCATGCAGCCTGAGGTAGAAAAGCTTTGGTATAATATAGATACGGTTAATTACTCATACGACATTACTAAACCACAGCCTCAACTTTTTGTAACCCCTAATTTTCAAAACCTAATTGATGTTTTAGAGCAATTTGCAGATACCATGGCTTTTAGACGTGGCGGAACAGAAAGTGTTATGAAAGCTATTGCCTGCAAAAATATAGCGACAGCTGTTTACAGTTCTGGCTTACAGGTCAGTGGCATTTTTACAGATATGGGCATAAGCCAGAAAGATGAAGTTACCTTTATAAAAACAACTGGTGCCTCAGCCCTTTCGTACAATGGTAAACAATTACCCAATCATGGAAAAAACAATCATAGTGACGGTTTTTCATCGCCAGTTGGACGATTAAAAAATGCCATAAAAGCTTTAGAAAGCTATAATGAAAATGAACTCGAAGCAATTAACGTTTTAATTGGCGAAAACACCGAACTAATTTTTGAAAGTGGCATTAAAGTCAATGGAACTGTCACTAATATAATCAGGCAAGGTCACCAGCTTTTGGTTATCACCTTTAAAAACTGTACAGTAACAGAAAGTAACGGCAATATTTTGTTCAAGCCTGAATGGGGCATTTACGATATGGCTGTTGGAGAAAAAATTATCTCTGTTTTTAATGGTGCTGCCGATAAAGATGCTTACGAAGAAATTCCTTTAATGAGCAATGAAAAAACACATAAGGTCGTTTATGATGAAAAAACACTGCAGTTATATGGTTTGTATAAAACTGTCCGGGAGATCAGGGAAAGCGGCAATAATATGGGCAAGCTTGTACATATTTTCGATACGCTTAAAAATCATTTCAGGCAAGACTGGCTCTGCGCCTTAGAGATTTTAGAAATTATTTATCATGAAAACCAGTACAGCACTTTAAAAAGGGAAATTTTAATTTATCTTGAAATGAAGGCCAGCAAAGAAAGTGAACATACAAAATTAATAAATGACGGGCTTCACGTAATTCAAAACCCAGTAAAACAACTTCTTACAGAAGATTAACAATATAAACTACAGGAGTTGGTACAATTGCTAAAGAAATATTTAGCTGCATACTAACTTTAAAATTAAAGCATACAATGAATATTATAATTACAGGTGCCAGCAGCGGCATAGGTTTTGAAACCGCATTAGAACTTAGCCTTCAAAGCAGCAATAAAATTGTTGCAATTGCCCGTTCTGCCGATAAATTACGCAAACTTTTAGAAATCGCTAAGGGCATTAACCCTGAATGTACACTTTTACCTGTAGAGTTTGATATTGTTCATGATGATTATGCAGCCCTTACACCTTTTTTAAAAGAAAGATTAGGTACAATCGACATTTTAATCAATAATGCCGGTTCATTAATAAACAAACCTTTTTTAGCAACAACTGAAACTGATTTGGGCGAAATGTTGCAAAGCAACGTCATCAGCCATTTCAGGATGATTCAAAACACATTGCCTTTAATGCAAGCCGGTACACATATTGTGAACATCGGAAGCATGGGCGGTTTTCAGGGCAGTGTGAAGTTTCCTGGTTTGGCAGCCTATTCAGCAAGTAAAGCGGCCTTACACACTTTAACAGAATGCCTAGCCTTTGAACTTGCAGAAAGTGGCATTAAAGTTAATTGCCTTGCTTTAGGATCTGCTCAAACCGAAATGCTGGAAATGGCTTTTCCTGGTTATCAAAGCCCCGTTATGGCTTTTGAAATGGGCAAATACGTAGCTGATTTTGCTAAAACAGGCCATAAATTTTTCAATGGAAAAATCCTACCTGTCGCAGTAACTACACCATAATCAGCACATTAATTTTTATTCGTTAATTATTATCCATTACTTAGATGATTAGTAAACGCTAAAAATTAAAACTATGGAAACAAACAAGCCACTTCAACCTAACCCTGCTCCATCTGATCATGGAAAAACAGCAGCCATTCTAAGTTATTTTTGGTTTATAGGCTGGCTTATTTTGCACTGTATAAAGACAACAAAACGGAATTGGCCCGTTATCAGTTAAGGCAAACATTATTATTTCATATTGTAGTAACGGTATTAAGCTGGGGCCTGAGTTTCATTTTTGGCATAATCTTTATCTCTACAGGTATGGCATCAATTTTTTATCTCGTCAACCTGATCCAGCTTGTACTTTTTATATTTTGGATAATAGGGCTGATAGGCGCAATCAATGGAGAAAAAAAACCAATTCCATTAATAGGAGATCAGGCGCAAGCATTTTTTTCAAGCATATAAAATTTACAAACCCCATACCTTGCATTGTACGGGGTTTATTTTTAACTGATTATCAACACCTTAAAATCATTTAAAATATTTTAATATATTTGGGTGGCCTATGAAAAAAATCCTATTTATTGTTCTGATATCAATTTTTACCTGTACGGTGGGCAAAGCACAAGTTAGCTTACCTATACAATATCTAGAAGTTGTTAAAAAATTAGTTTCAAACCTGCCCAATACAAAAATAAATTTACCTTCTTCTACCAGTCCATCATGTGTAATTGACTTTGCAAAAACCATGCTGGGAATACCCTATCATTATGCTACAAGCAATCCAAAAATTGGTTTTGACTGTTCAGGTTTTGTAAGTTACGTATTTACAAACTTTGGCTTTAAGGTTCCCAGATCATCAGCTGAATTTAGTGCAACAGGAAAAGAAACGAACTTAGAGCATGCCAAAGTTGGCGATATATTGATATTTACAGGAACTAATCCAAAAGTTAGACGCGTTGGACATGTGGGTATTATTTATTCTATAGATGACAATGGAATAAAATTTATTCACGCCACATCAGGCAAAGCAAATGGCGTAACCATTACGGAGTTTAATGACTATTACAAAAGCCGTTTTATGAAAGTGGTCAGTATTATTTAGTGTAAAATACAGCAAAACCTATAGCCCCTAATTCAACATTTTTTTATTTAAAATAAAACTATTTTCAACGCAAGCTCAATTTGATCATCTGCCAAAAAACGTTTAGCCAAGTCATGCAGCTCACGCTCTCTATTGGTTGCATCTCCAATTGTTGTATCCAGCACTTCTTTAACTTCAGGCAGCTGTCCAATCAGGTCAATTTCATCAGCATTTGGCAATTGTTCTACATTGCCAAGCTTCCCTAAATCATTGCCAGTTAACACTTTTGACTGCCTTACAGCTATAGGCAGGGCATCAACACCTATACCCAAAGTTGTTAAAGGCTTAGCAACCTTAAATAAATTAGATGCATTTGCCCTACAGTACCAATCTCCTCCTAAACGGGCAACCAAGTCTATTTTTTGCTGATCTATTTTTCCATCCTCATCTAAAATTCCCTCATTAATATGAATAAGCTTGATCTCAGCAAGCACCAGGTTACCAGCACCATTTCCTTCTCCTAACGGGATGATCTGATTTACAATACACTCAAACTGTACCGGTGCCTCTGCAACTCTTGGTGGCTGAACCAGCACAGATTTTAACATCGTAAAACCTGCTTTTTCAAATTCATTTATATTCTTTCCATATTCAGTACTGGCTAAACTTACTTGTTGTACCATGCTATAATCAACAATATTGATCACACATTCTTTAACCTGCAGCACATTTTCAAGTGTATGCTTGGTTGTATTATCGCGTACGCGCCTTGCTGGAGAAAAAATACAAATTGGTGGATTTGTACTAAATAAATTAAAAAAACTAAAAGGGCTTAAATTGATATTTCCATCTAAATCTATTGTAGAGGCAAAACAAATTGGCCTTGGAGCAATGGCATACTGCAAATAGTTCTGCAACTGTACCGGACTCAAATCTGAAGTTTTTAATGTTAGCATGAGCAATAATTGGTAATAATTGATTTAGGCTTACAATAAGAGATAGGCTAGCCCCAGCTCCTCCTAATTCGTTTTCTTCAGTTTTAAAATAGAAAAATCTGTATCTACTTTTTTAATTACATTACTCAAAGCACCTAAACCTGTTATTTCCATTTCAACAACGTCATCGGGCTGTAGCCATTGTACTTTATAACCAGGGTCATTGAGCAAACCTGTTCCATTTAATTCTAAAAAGCACCCTGTACCAACAGTACCTGAACCAATTACATCTCCGGGTAAAATATCTACTCCGTAGGCACAACGTTCAATAATTTCAGCAAAAGTCCAATCCATATCAGCCATATTTCCTCTTGATACTTCTACTCCATTTACCCTACAGGTCATATTTAAATTATAATTATAACCAATATGTCCTTCTTTTGGCTGTACTTTATAAGGTTCAAGTTCATCAGGTGTAACCAGCCAAGGGCCAATTACAGTTGAAAAATCTTTTCCTTTAGCTGGCCCAAGGTTAAGCAGCATTTCTTCCATTTGTAGAGTACGTGCGCTCATATCATTCATAATCATATAACCTGCAATATATTCATCAGCCTCTGAGGCTTGGATATTACGTCCTTTTTTACCAATCACAATAGCGACTTCCAGCTCAAAATCAAGTTTTTCAAAATGATCAGGCATACATTCTATTTCGCCTGTGCCTTGTATGGCATTGTGGTTGGTAAAATAAAAAATAGGATACTGATCAAATTCAGCAATCATATCTACTTTACGGTTACGCCTGGCCGCAGCTACATGTTGTCTAAAAGCATAACCATCCCTACAACTAGTTGGATGCGGAACTGGAGCTAATATTTCGTAAAAAACTTCTTGTTTAGCCGTTAAACTTCCATCCTTTATTTGAGCATCAACTTTTTTCGCTCTATCCATTAACACTTCCCCACCCTGCAGAAATTCATTCATATTATCGGGCAATAATTTATCACAGCTATTTAAATTATAAATATGGCCATCAATAAATACGCCTAAATGCTCACGGTCTTCGGTTTTATAGGATATTAGTTTCATAACATTTGGTTAAAATACGGGGTAAAGATAATAAAAAGGTAGAGGGTTCAAACATGTTGTAAAATCATAAGCATACAACAATAAATATTCCTGATAGAGGTTAATGCCTTTTTAAATTCTGTTTTGACAGAATTTAAACTAAATTTTTTCTTCAAAATAAAATCCTTAATTTAGCCTAATCAAAAACATGATCTTAAAAGCATTACATATCAATTTAGTAAACGATGCCATCGCAGCGCGCCGCTACAAAATGCTTGCAAAACTGATCATGGCTCAATATTCTTAAAAATCCCTTCCCTCCCTTTTTAATTAAAACGCATTTACGTTTTTAATTATTTATATCTATAGTTTTTTCTAACCATAATTTTAATGATATGCCTGTTTATCACAAACTAGGACAGATACCAGCAAAGCGCCATACCGTTTTTCGTAAACCGGATGGCAATCTATATGCAGAAGAACTGGTTTCAACTGAAGGTTTTTCCAGCTTATATTCATTGGTATACCACTGTCATCCGCCAACCATTGTAAAACATTTAGGAGAAGCCTATAGTGTGGAACCTAAAATTGTTCGCGAAAAACATCTGAAACACACCAGTTTAATTGGCTTTAAAATTAAGCCCGAAGATGATTATTTGAAAAGCCGAAAACCCGTTTTAGTAAATAGCGATCTGCATATTGTTTTGGCGGCTCCACGAAAATCTATGACGGATTATTTCTATAAAAACAGCCAGGCTGATGAAATGATCTTTATCCATGAGGGTTCTGGGAAACTGAAAACAGGCTTTGGTGAAATCAAATTCTCCTATGGAGATTATTTAATTATCCCAAGAGGAACAATCTACCAAATGGAATTTGATACTGAAGACAATAGACTTTTTATTGTAGAAAGTTTTAGCCCCTTAAGGCCTCCCAAGAGGTATTTAAATCAATATGGGCAATTGATGGAACATGCTCCGTATTGCGAACGTGATTTAAGGCTTCCGGAGAACCTGCAAACACATGACGAATACGGTGATTTCAAAGTTTTAATTAAAAAGCAAGGTTTAATTTATCCTTACACATACGGCACACACCCTTTTGACTATATAGGATGGGATGGTTACCATTATCCTTATGCATTTTCTATTCATGACTTTGAGCCCATAACAGGACGTCTGCACCAACCCCCTCCTGTCCACCAAACATTTGAAGGCCACAATTTTGTGGTTTGTTCTTTTGTGCCACGTAAATATGATTATCATCCCGATTCTATACCAGCTCCGTATAACCATAGCAATGTAGATAGCGATGAAGTATTATATTATGTAGATGGAGATTTCATGAGCAGAAAAAGCGTAGTTAAAGGGCAAATCACACTCCATCCAGGTGGCATTCCGCACGGACCTCATCCCGGCACAGTAGAAAAATCAATAGGAAAAGAGAAAACAGACGAACTGGCCGTGATGATTGATCCTTTTAAGCCATTGATGCTTACTCAGGACGCAAT
>Ga0116227_10008840_pt1 | contig 18688 bp, 9 predicted proteins | sample S1TSphgellanicum_FD_89693 | JGI IMG/M metagenome (GOLD analysis project Ga0116227, IMG submission 89693) | Host-associated microbial communities from peat moss isolated from Minnesota, USA - S1T2_Fb - Sphagnum magellanicum MG | ecosystem: Host-associated > Plants > Peat moss > Unclassified... | reverse complement strand
GGCCCAGGGATTATGTGAAAGGGTTACGGAAAAGGAAGGGAATGGGGACCCCCCCCCCCCCCCCCCGAGCAGTGTCCGGCGCCCTTTCTGGGCCTCATAGTGCAGGCCTGCAGAGAACCGCGTGGTTCTGCTGCACGGTTTGAGTTTTGGACCATGGGAGTTATTCAAATCGAGAAGAAACTCATAATTCTGACTGTCTGAATCTTCGCCAGTGGTTGGTAGCATGTTCTGGACCTGGAAGTTCAGTTTTCCAATTCTGTGAGCTGCTGCAGAATGTAAATTATTCAAAAACTAAAAGAACATGTAGAACCGTGCAGGGGCCAAAAAACATGTGCAAGAAGCCAAGAAAAACAGCCGCTGGACAGTTCTCAAGGGAATAGGGCAAACTCAGTTTAGCACCAAAGTTGCTGCTAAACTGAGTTTCATGCCACAAAAAAACTGATTGTAAGAAAGGAAACAAGACACAAAAAAAATGTTAAAAATTTATATATACAAAAGTAAAAACCATGATTTGTGAGAATGACTTGTGAAAACTGTCCCTGAAAACCCATGGTTGAAAATTTTGTGAGAACTGTTAATGCTGAAAACCACCTGAATTTTTTCTGAAATTCTGAAAACTTGGGCGATTCTTAGAACCTGCCACAAAAATTGAAATCGATGATTCTTACAAAACAAGTGAGAACCACCCAACACTGGTTGAAACAAATGCCCAACACTTGTCTAATCCATGCAATATGGGATTTCTTTGTCGAATTGCTAAAACTTTGTGAGAAAGGAAATTGCTCAGTTCTCTTCCACTACAACCCTTGTATAGTGTTTTAGGTGCTTGACTTTGTAGCATAGATGCATTAGAAATTCGACAACACCTTTGCCAAGGTGAATTGTAAATTTGGCCTAGAGGGCTTTGTTGCTGGAATATGGAATCCCCTGCTACCACTAGACTATAAAATAGGTACCCACAGACCTATTACACAAATAATAGCTTGCTGAAGTACTATGTTATTTGTTAAGTTACTGGGGTGGGAGCAGCTATCCTGCAGGGAACAATTCAGTGACAATTTTAATTTTGTATATTGAGAAATCATGAAAGGTTCTATTAGTTAATTCAAGAGGATCCTCAAAGTTTCAGAGTATTATGACAAAGCTAGTCCAAGATCCACACAAGCTGGGTCATTTTTACGCAAAGTTTTTGTTTTTGGTCATGTATCCCAAAGGCGAAAATGACCAATGAATAAAAATGGAACATGTCTCAAAAACCAATAATTTAAATTTTGGAGGCATCCACAAACAAAATCAAAAGAGAAGCATGCCTCCAAAACCTCAAATTATTTCTTATCATCATCAATGATAGCTATCAATATTGCTTTATTCATAGATTAGCATAAGATGTTGTCTTGCTAAACTCAAGTGAACTATGTTCCTTTTGCAATTTTGCAAATTTGAAGGTTGTTCAATTTTATCCCTTGAAAAAAGGGGGTATCACAAATTGAATACATTAAAAACAACATATTGAAAACATTGAAAAATAGCAAACTAAAGACATTAAAGACAATAGACTAAAAACATTAAAGATAACGAAATGAAGACATTAAAAACAACATATTGAAGACATTGAAAACAATAATAAAACTAAAAACACAAACTACAAATGACATACACACTTGTAGAAGATAGATGAAGTCGACCCCCACAAAATACAAACACATATGACATTTTAGACTTTAGGCATAGAACCCATGTAGGAGACCAAAAAAAATACAAGCACCCAAAAAACACACCAAGAAATTTTCAACCCTTTCACAATGTGGAATCATGGATGAATTTGCTTAAAATCTTGACAAATAGTTCAATTCATTATTTTCAACTATCAATAGGACATGGACAAGCCCATCAATCACCAACCATTTGCATAAAGAAAAAAAAGATTAAAAGGTTTCATTTAGGTCTAACAAATCCTTACAATCAATTTCATCTTGGAATTTAATTTCCAATTCTATTGTCAAATTTGATTCCATCTCATGTGCAACTGAAAAATCAATGGGCTTCATGCAATGAATCTGTGAATTTGATGGCCAATTTTTGTTTACAAAAGTTATTTTGTCCAAATTCTCTGTTCCACATCTACAAAATGTTGTCAAAATTCCAACAATGGAAAATATATATTTTGTTTCAATTTGGCTAGCTACAATGTCAAGAATATGCCATGTTAAAATGGCAATGGTTAAAAACTTGTGTTTTTATTGGCACCACCAAAATAATCCACACTTGCAACTTTTTACATCGACAGGAAATTCTTAGAACCTAGTGTGCTCCCTTCACACAATATCCTTATATTTGTTTGTTATTGTTGCTATGGTATGAAATAAACCTTCAAAGTCACCTTCTAAATGAAGATCAAAAGTTTCTTTAGCCTTGTTTATAAACATTGTTTATTTGTTTGCTTCCATTAGTAAAGGTAACATTAATTTTTCATCATATTCAACAACCACAACAACAACATTTTCACAACCCAAAATCATCGTAACCAACCACATGTTTTTGAACTTTAGATCAAACATCAAAGTTAACATATTATGACCTTTTCTCTTATCAAATGTATGGGGAAAATAAATGAAGGTACAAAAACCTCCAAGATCCATTGTTTGATTCAAAGCATGAACTCCTTCAACTCATAATCACACACATGCTCTTTAATGAAACTATTACGAACAGGCTTGTAAGCTATCAAGAATAGGCTTAAAGGCCAACTTTTCTCGATTGTCCTAGCAATTGATATGACAAATGTAAGGCATTTGCAAGAAACCAATGTCCATGACTTTGGTTAAAAACACAAGTAAAGACAAATTGGGATAGATTTTTCATAATTACCTCACAAATAGCCCATGTTCTTGAACAAAGCACATGACTTTATAATGCCATACATTGGTTGTTATAACATAATGCAATAACATTTTGAAAAGTCAAGACATCTTGTAATAATAATATTCCATTTATAAATCTACATGATCAACAATAGAAAAAATTTCAAAACACCCTTAAACCACATAAAATGCATTTCTATGCTAAAACTAGAATATGATAAAAAAGAATTGAAGTAAACCCTTACCTTGTCTTCATGAACATGTTTAGTTTTATAGCTCTTGATCCAAAATCAATACAAGCCTTATCCCATGCTTGCCTACCCTTGCCCAAATTTTTGGGTCAAGTAATTCATTTTTGGATGGCACCTTGAATAGCCTTTTTAGATGTGTAATTTAAACCAATACACATTTTCTCATCTATAGTTCTGTGCTAACACACCTTTGAAATTGCATGCCCAAAACAACCCCAAGTTATTGCATGATATAATAGAATTTAAAACACTTGGGGGAGACCTTGTCCTTGAACATTTCTTGGGCCACTAATTTATGTGGATAATCATAAATTTTGTGTTCCACCAAATTACAAATGAAACATCAATAAATTGTGGGACTTGCTTTTCTTCGCTAATTTTGGTTTCTCTATTTACCCTATTGGCTTCGAATCCCCCTACTTGATTGAGTGGACGCTTCTTTAACCAAAACCTCCTTCTTTTCCTTTAATTTGTTATTCGGGTTCTCCAAATTCCAATGGCAATGACCCTTAAGATGGCCAATTTTGTGGCAATATCTACACTTTTGTTCAATTCAGGATGTTTCATTGGATTTTTCCAATTTTGCTAGTAGTTCCAGTAATTTTTAATATTCCTTGGCATCTCCCAAGTTCTCCTCACATGTGATTACAACTTCTTTGTGTTTAAATAAAATGTTTCACTTCATTCCTATTGTGGTTACTTGTAATTATGGTATGAATCTAGTTCAGAAAAACTTGGTCAACAAGTTGTCATTTAGTGTATGCTAAAGATAGTTAGTAAGCTTGAGGATCTTTAATTTTGTAGTAAACCTCAAGCTTTTCATTGCTTTTCTGTTTGATGTTAAAGAAAGTTAGTAAGCTTGGATTCTTTAATTTTGTAGTAAATGTCATCCTTTTCAATTCTCCCTTGTTTGATGACCTTGACAACCATGTAGACTTGTTCATCATTTTGCACAATCCAATATCTCTTGTAGAATGCAATTGTCAACTTTGTAACACCACAATTTAGGTGAGATTATATGAAAATGTTGCCCCATTTTGAAATAACATCTTTGAATGTGAAGTAGCATAGGTTCACTACATTAAAATCCCTTTTAGCCTAAATGGCCTTACAAAATATAATTTGAACGTGTGCATCCAAATAAATTCCAACGGAGTAAATCGGGTAAGGTAGTGATTTCTTTGCGAAAGGAGTTTTAGAAATAGTGGGTATGGAGGCTGAATACCATGGTGAATATCGTGGGTTCCAAGGGGGGTCCTAACCAGGGGCCACCAAATGGCCCATTCCCACATCCTGCAGGAAATCCTCCTCCACCTCTTAGAGGTTCATCCCCTTCATTCGGGGTCCACCTCTGCCAGGGGGTTCATTCCCTCTTTTTGAAAGTACTTCACCTCTGTAATTAGGTCTATTTCCATTGCTCGTTGGTACCCTAGTTTCGAAATGTCGCCCCCTAAAGGTATGGCCTTGTGGAAGGTTGAAAAACTGGCACATGATTTTAAAATTGTCCATAAAAAGAAGCACCTAATAAGACAATGCATGGGCTCCATTGCTTGCACCAATCTTAAATCGTGGTACAAACCATATTTGAGAAAACAAATGCCACTGTAGGAGATAAATTAATAAAAATGGGTGAAGTGTATTTGGTGTAGTAAGAGCCATGCATCATTGACCATGGGGTTGGTATACTACTTAAACTAGGATAAGATGGCCCATAGTTCTTAGGGTATGATGTCAAAAAACTATTTCTAATAAATGTCATTATCGGATTATATTTATTCAATATTTGAAGGAAAGGAAAATTGGAAAAGCTGAAATACTCAACTACGACATTCAAGTATTACCGGCAACACACAATTATTAAGGAGTTGGACACTAATTGAAATGGGAATGTAAGGGACAATTGGGGCTAAATTGGACACCCAAACCAGTAACCTAGGTTCGTTATCGATACTTTATTAGATCTATAAAAGCAATCTCCTACCACATGTCTTGCACCATGCCAAAAGGAACAAATTAGAATATAGGGGGTGGCATCAACATTAAAGAGAGGTGTCACTAGAATTGCCTTATGGAAGTCATCGTCACTAACAAGGCTCATCTTCCAAGAATTGTTGTTGCAATCATCTTCTAAAGTTTCCTTTTTCGAAGACTTTCCCAATTCCTTTGATCACTTCTTGAGTTGAAAATTTTCATTCTCTTGAGCTCAATTACTAGTTATAATAGTTTTTTGGTACCAAAAAGCTTCATTTTTGGTAGGGTTCCAAACAAGTTCCCACAAAGGTTTCATCTGCATAATCACAATTATCTGTTCCATTAAATAAACTCTAGAATCAATTGAATTTTTTGGTTCTCCTCTTTCAGTGGTGATTTTGCCCTCCATTTGTTCCTCTATGTGAACAATAACAAGGCTTTCTTGATCTAATTTCGGTAATTGCCCTCCTCGATCAACGGAAGGTACATCCATAGCCTCTATTTGCAATAACTTGTTCAATTGCTTTTTCATACTTTTGGTTAACATTGTCGTATTATTGCAGCAATTAATAATTGACATAGCCACAAAAATTCTTTTTTTGGTGATTAATATTTTCAACTTATGAAACAAGCAACATAAGTCAAAAAAATCACATTTTGGCAAATAAAATTCGTTTTTTGGGTGGACAAATAACCTCTACTAGAGCCTTCAACAAACGACCTTTTGAACCAAAAATTAAATTCTAGTTCTATCTCTATGGTATGGTCGCCAAATGTTAAGGCCACGTAATGAATTTGGGAGTTTTTGGTACTTAAATGTAATAGGAGCAAAAATTAAACATTTCAATTTTGAAATATTAAGTGACAAAATGGCCACAAAAGGTTAAAGAAAAGTGGTAGTGCAAATAGACTACATATTTTTATCATGCAAAACTTCAAACTTACATAAAACAACAACTTCAAACACAAAACACAAATAGCAAAAACATCTCTGAGTGAACCCCCTAGTACTACTTGGAAGGTCCATAGCAACAACCCTAATACCTGAAATATTATATGCAACAAACAATTGGGATCCCCTTGCAATAATTTTTCTGAAGGGCTCCATGTTCTAAGTTGCAAAACCTTTGCACAACAATGGGGTCCATTTTGATTCCCTTGCAAAAGTTCTATGCAACTAACGTGATTATGTTTGAATGTGATTATCACTAATTTCATTAACAAAATTGTGCTTCCTACTTGAACAAGAAGGCAAGCTTTGTCTTCTTGCTCGAGCTTTGTCTTTTGAGCTCCAATTCAAAACAAGGTGCACTCCCTAAACCTTACACATTCTTTGAGACATTTGGTTAGATGGTTGCAACATGTGCTTCCCATCGCCCAATGATCTTGACCATTGAATTACAAACCTTAATAGGAACAAATTTAACGAAAACTTTAATAGGAACAACTTTAACATAATTATATCTTCATCATGTCACATTCTACTTTCATCCATTTAGCCATTTTTGTAGACCAATATTTGGTTATATCAAATGTCTTAATTTATTGAGAATAATGGAAGTTGACATTATAATTTCACTAAGATCATGTAAATATTATTATGCATCCATAAATGTAATACTATAAATTATTATAAAAAAGAAACTATCAAATTAATTTGAAAATTTGAAACCTCCATGTACACATAGGTTTTAATTAATGTACATAAATCAGTGACCTTGTATTTTCACACAATATTGTATAGGAATGATTTATAATGTGAAAATATTGAAGTCCTATAAGTTGTAACACTCCAAAACACAAATCATGATGAATGCATTTTAATCCATTTCAGGAAAGTCACAAATGGTTACAATGCTAAATTAGTGCTTTTGAACCCTTCAATGTTGTTGAAATCTTTTGATATTTTACATGTTCTAAAAGATTGTATTATACACATAAAAATCTTGTGAAAATTGAATACAAAACATTTGATTTCCAGTAGTGGTTACACGCACAAGTGTTCCTTTTAGCATGGATTTACTGATTTACATTTACACAATGTCAATGTAAATGTTTGTCAAATACACCACGGCCTTGTGTAAATGTATATACTATATACTTTTAATGACCGTACCTTCTTGCAAATCCATATCAATTAATTGTGGGTGCATCCCAAAATTCAATTTTGTTTTTTTTGTAATGGGCCATTTTGATTAATCTTTCACAAAAAATCATGATATACTTTGATATTCCCCAAATATTAACATTTTCTACCAATATGGGACTATGGTGGTCTTATTCCAAGAAATATCTTGAATGTACATTTTGCCCCACCTCATTGTTGAGGACAACTTTTATTACTGCTACTATTTTTATGAGTAGTACTCAAAAATAACTTTCATTATTGAGTACTATTTATTGTAACTTTTACAAGAGCTTAAGTACTTATTGTACTTATTGTGATTAATTTTAATTAATTTAATTAATTCTAAAGCACAATTGTTTTGATTGTTTTTTTCTCATTTTTTTCTACAATGGGCCATTTTGTTGTTCAGTTGGCCTATCACCCAAAAATATGGAATTCCCCCTTCCTCAAGTAAAATCATATAATGTATTTGTTTTACGTTTACACTATTTTACATGACATAAAATAAATTTACACAAACACATACTGTGTACTACACTTACATGGAGTGTAAGTCTTAAACCATTTAGAAGCACAACATTGTTTTGAACCCATGACCTTCTGTGGTATGAAGGTCTAGAAGGGCTATACCAGTGAGCCATCACCTTTGGGGTACAAACCGAGATCTTTGAAGGCTCAAATTTCCCATTCTTAAATCCTCAGTTCAAATCTGATTTTAACATTCATTATCTCTCCTTGTGATTTGTAGTGATCCTCAAATTCTGACACCTCTATGGCTTGATGCACTTCAACTAGTGTTAGGTAATTCTTTGATTTTGTTAAGATCCTTTTGTTCCCAGTTTTTCTAATTTTAAAAATCAAAGAACCTCAAGTTTCAGTTTTTCTATAATTTTCAGAGTCTCAAAACCTCATTTTGATTTTTTAATATTTTCTACATCTTAGAACCTCATGTTCTAGTTCTCTAATAGTTTTAAGAATATAAAAAACCTCCAATTCTAGGTTTTTGGAATTATTTTAAAGAATAGATAGTTCTCCTGAAAGAACCCACAACATGGAGAACAAGGTGAGTAAGGGACATAGAATATATCATCCTAATGTATTATTGCAAGAGGTTGTGCTAAGAAAAACTTTAAATACTTTTTGGACTTGCACATCCATAGACACACACAATGTTGAACATTGTTGAAGACATCATTGTGGGATGTGGGTTCTTCCTTTTGTGAAGGTTTGGGGTCTAGTGTTGTGGGAAAGAGTTTGATTTGAATGAGTCAATTGTAGAAGTTGTGGGCGTGTCTAGTCAAAGGTGCTTTTTGCATGTCTAGAAATGCAGAGCAACTGCAAAAGTTAATCATTTTATCCATCTTTATCTTTATCCTAAGTTCTACTCTTGTAATCTATTTAAAGCAACCCAAAAGAGGAGACTAGGATATATGTATTTTGGGACTCTCCAAAGCTTGATTAAATTTGTTTGTGATTGCCCAATCAAAGATGCCCATCACAAAAAAAGAGAAATTGAACTTTGAGTGTTTCCACAACTAATTAATGAAATTATTTTTTGGTAATAAATATAGTTAGCTTCTTTGGCATATTCCCTTGAATTTGAAGGTCTAACATAACGAGACATTTTACAACGTTTTTTATGGTTTTTTTTGGCAAAAATGGGCAAACAAATTGTTCCACCAAATTATAAGATAGAGAAATATTCTTAATTATTGGATGCATGTTCTACAATCATGGATTGACTATCAAGTTTCCACAAATTTCTCCATTTTTCTCTCCTTTACAATAATTTTTAAATTTCAACATTTGAAATAACTACTTTTTAAAACATTTGGCATTTTAAGAATTAATTTAATTACCACTGAACCTGAAATTCAGGTACTACCTTAAAGAAGGTAGAAAAATGTGACACAAAATCAATAGGAAACACTCAAACTCCACTCAAGCTTTTTCAAATGTCATTTCTTGCAATTAATATCTTAAAAGTAAACTAATGCACTAAATATCTCACATTCTTTCAAATTTGTTATGCTCAGCAAGTAATCAAACGTGCAACTATAGCTACAAGAAGCTCCTTACAAGCTTTGGGAAGGAAAATGTTCAACTTGAAAAAAATGAACACTCTTCCATTATAGTAAGGTTAAGCTTCAATCAAATCCCAAACTTAAGTCCAAAAAAGGGTTTAAGTCCAAATGGCCTTTAGCCATACTTTGATGCCCTAACCTACTTCGAACATGTCTAGGGTAACTAATTACCTTACCTTAAGGTTAGTTTCATCATTAAATAATCCTCAAAATAGTGAAATGAATTTTTGTGAAAATATGAAGTTGACATGTTGGAAATCATCATAATTATCATAGGCTACACTTTAAATAATTTCATGATTCATGTGACAATATCATAATACATCATGGAAAATTCAATAATTTCAAATTTTAAAAACGAATTAATTTTTTGAAAATTTAAAATTATTTGTTTTGTGAATGTGGAAACTAACCCTAGGCTATGGTACTGCAAATGCCTCTAGGTAGCAAGTAATAACATAAGAACTAGAACTTGTGATGTGTCCAATTCATGTTATGTCCCTTATTACATTGCCAACAATATTGAAATATCACAAATCAACCAATGCACCTATGCATAATGTTCAATTTTGGAAAGCTATCAATGCCATATTCTTGACATTCAAAATTGTTGAACTAAGACATATATTCACAACAATGGACATCCAAAGCATGCAAAGCATTTTAAAATACAACAATAAAAATGCATTGTATCCTCATCATTGTTTGCAAGTTCACAATTAATAACAGATGGAAGATTAAAATAAAACATTATTTTAAACAATTGTAACTGCAAAAAATAGTCTTGAAGCATAATATTATTGTGTCTGGAAAGGTCCATGTTGGTAATAGTTGGTCCTCCTCCATCCTAAACATCATTGCAAAATATTTTAAATAGGACATATGCTCTATTGTTAGATAAGTGGTGGTAAGAAAAATGTGACTCAAAATTGCAAACTAGACAAAAAAAATTGGAAATTAAAACTTGGGTCAAAAGAGTCTTTTTTATTGGCACACTAGGAAGTAGGCTTGATGCCTTTGTATGTGTCCCTTGAAATACAAGGTTACAATATCTAAAACAACTTTGTGACTTTGAGACAACCAAAGAATCAATTGTTAGCCTTTCGAGTGAAGTACAATCTACTTGCAACAACAAACCTCTTGTTTTTTCATGATAATGTTTACTCCCTCGCTTTCTTAATCATTAATTGGCATTGACATGTATATTACCATTCCAAGTGATCGATGTCCAACTTAAAGAAGTATTTTGAGTCTAATACAGAAGGCAAATACTATCAACCAATTTATGGGTCACAAATTTAAAAATTTGATGGACACAAATAGAAAACCACATTAATTGAAAGCACTATGACTACACCAGCCAACAAAATTGTATACATCAATGTCCAACCCTCTTGCTAGGAAACTTCCCATGAATTTTTTTTGCAGTGGGTATTTATATGTTTTTGGTATTTCATCATCTTCCAAGTGCAAAGTAAATGCCTGCATCCAACCCAACCCATATTAATTAAGTGGAAGATGGAAGCAAAGATTTTCAAGTTGTGGTTAATACATTTTTTTTCCAATTTGTGATGAACATATATATATATGAAATTGTAGAGAAGTCTCTACAACAACAATTCAAAGGTAACACCACAATGACTGTGTCATCACGATTTTATGAGAATCATTTTCTGAGATAAACAATCACCTTCATCATGAATAGTAATGGTGAGCTACCATTTTTCCATAGAATAAATATGCACTAAAATGTTCACAACATCTAGCTTTTTAGGTCCATTTTTCTTGGAATTTGCTAACACTTATGTGAAAAATTGAATCTAGAGCTATTGGATACTAACCTTTCAGCTGTTGATGCAAGGGAAGTTTACAATAGGCATTAGATCTTCGTTAGTGGCCAATAATACTTGATCACCTTCATCATTTAGATACTGCATTTCCCAGAGACCCATCTTCCTGATAAGCTTTCAAGCCTTTGTATTACATATTCGAAAAAAAAACCAAAAGAAACACAATTCCAAAGGTTAAGCAATCAAGTGTTCAGCTAGCAACATAAGGCACATGGCAATGCACAACTAACCATGATATGAAGAGGTTTAGTGTGGAAATTACCATCACTAATTTGTTGTGCTAATGCAAAAGCAAGCTTAGTTAGCCTTTTTGGGCTTGCAAAGTTCGAGTTGTGCACATTTCTATTAGACACCACAAGGTTCATTCAACTCAACTTCTTAAATCTTTCCCAAAAAACAAGCATGCGAATTTTGTTTAGATGCAAGGTGCATGTAAGGTGAAAAGAAAAAGTCTTGAACATTACCACAATTGAATTGATGGTTATTCTCTTTTCTTCATGACCCAACCAGCTTAAGCTTGAAGCAATAAAAATTGCCTAGCCTTAAAGATGGATATTGCTTTTGAACCATAAGCCTCCACTGTCAGCAATGTTGATATATGACTATACCAAACTTCTTGATTTTATGTCAAACACATAGTCTCTGTACAAAGCACCAAACACATGCTTTAATAAGCAAGAAACAAAAACTTCATGTATTATGAAGTCCAATTATTGTAATAAAGTGAAATGCAAATGCTTGCAACTCTGACATATTTGTTTGTGGGATATTGGCTTGTGCATCATGGTGAGCCAAATTTGGCCGGAAGGTAGAAGATTTACAACTTGACAATGAGAAAAGATTGAATGTGATAGGATGTATGTCTAATCCATACTTGAATGAAATGTCAACCAAGCCATAATTAGTAATGCATTCATTGAAACAATGCATAGGGTTGAACACAATGAGATTCAAAGCCAATAAAACCCTTGAATCATTCATCCCAATTGAAAATTTACAAAAATTTCTTCCATAATAGCTATTAATATTAAAGAGTTTAACATCTTTTCTTTTACCTGTGAAGTTGAATTCCAAAACTTTTGCATCATTGTAAATGCCATGTCAGCTCCATCCCCATTACTTCCAACCTTAAGCAAAGACCCACATCCCATCCCTTGTGTAAGATTTCAAATTCATCTTTGCTGAATGAAATATTGTATTTCAAAAAATACCAAAAATGCCCATACAACAATGGAATTTACATATTTGGTCCTTGGCTTCAACTTCTATCAGTTGGTCCAAGTTTCATGCATTAACATCTTGCGATGACAAACTCAAGCACATTCTCCACCTTAAACACTTGTTTTTTGGAATCATAATCAAGGCAAAACAAAATTAACAGATATGAACTTCCAAAGCAATGTATAATGGGTTCTACCATATTTAGTTTTTGAATCCCTTGTTCACATGTACTTGGCCAATTGTAGAACAACTGCATACCTGAATGTACACATTTGTGGCAATTATAACATGCCATGATTCCATTTGATGTGAACATAGATAGGCTCTCCTCCATTTCTAGCCATCATCCTCTTTTGATGTCCCACTTGATTGACCTTCAGTTGGGGTACCTTTTACTCCAAAATGAGCTTGACACTCACCAAGGTTTCCTGGGGATAGAAAGAAATGGTGATGTGAACTTAACTTTTGATAAAATATTAACAACACTTGCAATATTTGATGGTAGAAAAAAAATCATTGTAGCCATCTTTATGTAGGAAAATTCCATGTCAACATGTAGCTAAAATGCCATACCTTCATAAGATTGAATATCAATTGTCTTTAAGCGTAATTGTTGACAACTCCATGTTTTTATGTGAAATTTCTTGATGTCTAGCAAGTCTTGTAGTGCTTTCTTCAATGCTTGATGTTCATCAATAACCATACCTTGTAATTGGAAAATCCCTCTCAATACATTTTCATTCACCTTTCTTGATATGTTGATGTGGGGATGCAATTTGGCCATCAAAACCAATGTTGAAGCAACATTTGATAGTATAGTCGACATGTGGCCTTTGATTTGCATGAGTTTCTTGCTTACAACACTTTCACGTAGAGTTAATGTAACAGAAGACCAAAGTTGTGATGCAGTTTGCATCACATCAACTAGTGCAATAATCCCACATTCCTTTGAGTCTTCTTTTGTTATCTCCTCATGATTAAGAAGAAATGAAAGTGTTTTTAAACAACACATAACTAAACGGTCATCTTCATATTCTCTAATGATTTGAGGATAAAAAATCATTGTCTCCAAGTGTGTATCATGCACATATTGAAGATAACAAGAAATCACCCTCAACAACATCTTGCTCCCCCCGGCTTCTTCAATTTGTAAAGCATGAAATTCATCTTTGGCCATGATACCCAAAACTTCTATGACATCGCAACGGCCAATCCAATTTTGGAATAAAATTTTATTTAACAAAATTTTAATTCCACCATCATTCACAATGAACTTGATAAATTCACCTCCATGTTTTGCTAATATGAACAAAAGTGATGCAACATTATATATATTTTGATCTTTGAAAGTTGGAGGTCCTTCCATAAGAAAAAGTTGAAGCAACTCCTTGATAAAGGAAGGCCGTTGATGTACAACTTGGGTAGCCACTTTTTCATGTTGCAACACAACTTTAAAAAGTTCAAAAGTAGAATCGGACAAATTGCCTTCAAACAATTGAATTACAAATCTTTCTAGGATTCCCTCAGTGGCCATGATCATGCTTGCAATATCTGTGTGTTTAGACAATTGAATAAGAGTGAAGACTACATTATAATCATTTTCATAATCATCCTTATGTAAATACGAGCTAATGTTAAAAGCAATGAAGGGTGGTCTAAGAAAATTTAACCATTCCTTGGCAATGTTGATGTCAAAATCTAGTGTTCTTGGAAGAAATGAAAGATCCAATGAACGATATCGACGCAATAAGGTTTTTTGAATTTTTAAAACATCAATGTCATATGTTAATGACATTAGAAGTTTCATGGGATCCTCTAAGCCGTTGACCAATAGTTTGATGATGTTAACAATACTTTTAATATACACATAGTTCACATTATCATCATTAAGCCCAACAATTAGTAGTTGCATGAGCACTTGGATTCCATTGTGAGCCATCATTTCCTGAGCTCCCTTGATGTCACATGTCACCTCCTGAAGTAGGTAACTAGTGATTATTTCATAATTCTTCCGGTGATTTATTGAAGTCAAACAAGCTAAAAGAAATCGTATTCCACCCTTAGCAATGAGTTCCTCTCTCATGATGTCCATATGGTAGGTTACTAGATTTTCTAGTAACTTTAAGCAATATTCACTATTATTTTCGTTTATAACTTCCTTTACCAACTCTTGGATTTCACCTTTAGATGCCATTTCTTTTGCAATATGCATAAGTGAAAATTGAAGCAATTCATCTAGTGGCATAATTTGTGGCCTTTGTGTCATCAGTCTCTGTCCGCCTCTCTGTCCGCCTCGTGCAATTGATAGTCGCGCTTTTATCCTTATTCTCCGTTCGCCTTGTGCAATTGATTGTGGCCCTTTTTCCATCATTCTCTGTCCCCCTCGTGCAATTAATTGTAGCCCTTTTGTCATCATTCTCCATCCTCCTCGTGCAATTACTTTGTAAGCAAATTCTTCATTTTCGAAAAACAAACATTGCAAAACAAGAGGAACACCCACTACCTTCCCTTGTTCCAATGCACCAACCAATAGTTCAACCCCTTCTTGTGTAATTAAAGCTTGGGCAATCCCCTTGTGTCGAACTAGTTTGCTAACACCCGTGGTCATGACGGTGTAATATAGATCGTCTATTTCGTAATCAAAAATGAATAATCGTAAAAGCAAGTGAACATGTTTAATAATAATAGCTTCACCTCCCTTTTGGTTTGCCAATCTTTCCAATATTACAAATAAGTGTTGTGCATGAATATCACAAAATGCTTTCGACTTTGTCATCAAATTTGAGAAATTATCAAAGATTCCCAAGACAATGTCATCACCACCTTTGTCAATAATTTGCATTGCCAAGTCTTCATATGGTAATGAAAAGTTCAACATGTCATAAACATTATCCAGGCCTGATGACTTTATAGTTTGGATCAACATTGAAGAAATTTGCTTAAGAATATTTTTCATGGAGATTTTGGTGTAAGTTTGGTAGAAAATATTCTTATGTTGGCTCAATCTGAACAACAAGTAAAAGGTGTCATAGCGATGAATAGGATTCTGTATGATTATATTTGTCAAAATCTCCATAAAATCTTCATCAATTGCAAACTGCTCTGCAAATGTTCTATACTTTACCAACTTCAAGGCCGTAGAGTAGTGATATGAATCTTCGAAATCAGAATCCTCATTTAATGTTTTCCAGTGATGTTTCAAATTTTGAATAAACCCTTGGATGCTTCTATGTTGAAGAATGTCATCTCCATAGAAGTGGTCTGCAAGTTGAGCCAATATACAAGCTGCTGGCCATGCTCGAATTTTGTCAGAATTCAATAGATGAAGCAAGGCATCAACATCTCCTTGAGTCATGTTGTGAGGTTGAGAGGCTAAAAGTATTGCATTTTCAGCTTTGGTTCCCAATAGTTTGAACAACTCTTCATCTCTCCAATTCTCATAATAGAATTGGCCAAGGGACAATGCAAATTCTAGATTGGTATACCTCGTCTTACATATTGGCAGAAAGGTGGCAAGAAGAATCTTTTTTCTTCCCATGAACGATTCTTGACTTTTCATCTCAAGAACATTGCACATGTCAATTGCATGAAGTTTCATTGACACATATTCTTTTACCAACTTAGGCAGACTCAAACTGTTAAACTCCCATGACTCTTGCAAAATCATTGAGGAATCATGAAAAGAATTTTGGTAATTCTTCACAAGGTTTCTTGCAATAAGACAATTCAATAACGTTTTGAAGTGACTTATTCCTCCTTGAGGTTGTAGATAACTCCAAGCCAAATGCACTACAATAGCCGGTAGTTCCTCCATTCCAATGTTCTCGAATAATGTAAATGTTCGAAGGATATTCTCCATCCCCACCCGATCACTTTCTTCTTGTCCATATTCAAGACTCAACTTAATTGCTGCAAAAATTGTTTTTGACTCCCCTTTGTAATCTTCAGCTACCGGCGCTTTATCAGCATAATATTTGAATTGCTCATACACATCTTCCCATTTTTCTGGAGTTTGGGCTTTATTTTCCCACAAAATTACACCGATGATTGTAATGGCCAAAAGGCAACCATCACACTTCAACAAAATTTGTTCTGCTATATACTGCAACAACAGAATATATATTAAAGTTTTAGTTCACATGTATACACTTTGACATGAGAAAGGAAAGTGCCAGTCCTAAAATGTTTTTCCATTTCAAATAAAGTCCCATTAAGGCAAACCCATGAAGGGAACAACTTCTCTCTTCCTTCCCTATTTGTTGCTCACCAATATTTCATCACATTTTCCTTGATATTAAATTCTTATTACATTCCTTTCAATCACGGAAGAAAGGAAATAATCTTACCTCGCAACCAAGAGGAAATTTCGTTTCATTCGGATTATTTGTAGCTTTGCTTGCAAGTAATTGTGCAGCAGCATTCTCATTTGTTGTTCCATTCATTTCAATCCGAATCCAATTAGGTTGGTTCAATTTCAAGTTGAACCTTGAAGTGACTAACAACTTGGACCCTTCTGTCGTTACGAATTCAGGTGAATTGTCAATCATTTCCCCACTCCACGCATCATCTATGAATAATAAAATAGGGCCACAGCGTCCATTCAAAAGGTCTTCCAACTTTGCACGAACACTTCCCATTTGCCAACATTCAAGCCCCTGGAGCTGCACATGATAAATTAATTTCAGTTACATGGCATACTTACATGTGATGCATTTAACATGTCCAGTTCAATTAAAATAGTTGCATAATATTTGTGTCTTCCATGTTGTTAGTATTCAACAACTTGATCCAGGGAAACCTTGCTACACATGTACCACCCTTTCTTTGACTTGGTTTGAATGATAGAAGAACATTTATAGATGTTGGTAATGGATACACACATATGCCTCACATATCCAAGCAAATACTTCATGACTATCCTCCGACCACATTCATGGCAATAGAACGTTGGGATGCATGCAGAATAGTCTTGTATTGATACCTCTTGGGGATTCAGCTGAAGGGCCCTTATAAGCTCCTTTTGGCATGATAATACTTCATTGTCCTTGTGACCATATTTCATATGGAAAATTCCTCCATGAAAAATAATGCTCAACTCTTTGGCATTCTTGTACAAAACATATTTCACCAAGGTTGTTTTCCCAGAGCCAAAAGCCCCATAAACCAAGATATTTTTTGATCCTCCCTCCTTCAAATTTTGCAAAAGAATATTGGGCAAGTTTGAAGGTTCCACATAAAACTGGAAGTTTTCTTTCCAATTATACTCAAAACCCAAGAATGTTTCCCGTTCCTGTATACATCAACATACTAATGTCATTTTTATCCCAACTAGATGAATGTTAGTGCATTTACAATTAACTGAAATTTCAAACCGACATTTGCAGGAGGGTTCTCTTCCCCCCAATTGAACCCCAAATTACAACTAATTTTTAATATTGACAATTCAAACGAAATGAGCATATAAATGTTAATATGCCTCATGCACATCTATAACGATCTCTCATGTTTAAGCGACATCATTGTTACGACAACCATGCCATTGGCTACAAGAGATATGCCTACTACTATCTACGTCTTCATTAATGAATGTGTCACATCTTCCGAAAGCAAAATCTAGCTCTTTTGTGAAAAAATGATATTATTGCTTCATTATGCACGTCACAAGTCACAACTCTTGCAATATGTAGATGCAACAAGGGACCTGTCCGAGATGCTTTATTTTAAACTCACAACTACTATCTCGAATATTAAAATGTTCATCAGATGTACCAATTTATAACTCACCGCTAAATCCACAACAAAAAGCGAGGGCCATTGAAATCTGAATCCAAGGATGCGACTCACCTCTTGTCGACATTTCCTAATAAAATCTAGAAGGAAATAATAGCTTGGATGGTTCTTGCCCAAAGGCTTGCAAACTGTAGAGTGGTCACAATCCTCCAAAGTATAATAGTTTTCCCCAGCTGATCTCACCGCTGCTGCCTTCTCCACCAATCTGAACCCCTGTTATTCACATGTTTCCATGAGTAACAAGGATGTGATAATGCCATAAAAACTGAACCATTTTCTTTATAAATTCTCAACAATATGCATGTCAGCATTGGCAATGGAATGGACGTTGAACAACCTGTTTCACCATCACAAGTACTAGATGTCGTTGGTGATGTCTAAGTGGATATTCACATGCATAAATTCACCACTTACCACATCTTTCATAGACTTGCCTTCAACGAAAGCATAAACATTTATAGAAAGTTCCTCCACTATGGCATCAAAGGTTGTTGACAAATTTTCCATCTTTAATTGAAGTGGTTGGACATTT
>Ga0116227_10008839_pt1 | contig 18691 bp, 15 predicted proteins | sample S1TSphgellanicum_FD_89693 | JGI IMG/M metagenome (GOLD analysis project Ga0116227, IMG submission 89693) | Host-associated microbial communities from peat moss isolated from Minnesota, USA - S1T2_Fb - Sphagnum magellanicum MG | ecosystem: Host-associated > Plants > Peat moss > Unclassified... | reverse complement strand
GTGGGGCGCTCGTCGGGGCGCTGCTGCTCGCACTCGGGCTCGTGTTGCCCTTCGTTCCGGGCGTTTACATCGTGTTCGCGATCGACCTCGTGTGCTTTGCGCTGGTGGCCGTCGCGTTCGACATGCTGCTCGGCTTCACGGGCCTCTTGTCGTTCGGACACGCGCTCTTTTGGGGCGGTGCCGGCTACGTGGCGACGATCCTCATCGCGAACGGCGTCACGTCGTTCGCGCTCGCGCTTCTCGCAAGCGTTGCGTACGCGTGCGTTCTGTCTGTGGTCGTCGGGGCGCTCGCGGTGCGACGCAGCGGCATCTTCTTTTCGATGATTACGCTCGCGATCGCGGAGATCCAGTTCTTCGTGGTCTTTCAGGGCAGCGACGTGACGGGCGGCGAGAACGGGCTGTCGATCCCCACGCGCGGCGACCTCTTCGGATTGCCGCTTGGGAACGATTTCGTCTTCTACTATATCGCGCTCGCCGCGCTCGTGGCCGGCACGCTGTTCGCGATCCGCGTCGTCACGTCGCCGTTCGGCGCGGTGCTCGCGGCGATGCGCGAGAACGAAAACCGCGCGAAGAGCATCGGCTACGACACGGATCGCTTCAAGCTGATCGCGTTCGTGATGTCGGGAACGCTTGCGGGGCTCGCGGGGGCGCTCTACGCGATCGGCAATCGGTTCGCAGGCACGGACGGCGTCGACTGGCACACCTCGGGAGCGATCGTCATCATGACGATCCTTGGCGGCATCGGAACGATCTACGGTCCGATTGTGGGCGCGGCGCTGTATCAGTCGCTGGATTTCTTCGTCTCCAAAACGCCGATCGGCGACAAGACCAATCTCGTGATGGGACTGATCTTCGCCGTCGTCATCCTCGCGGCGCGACGCGGCATCGTCGGCGAGATCCTCCACCTCGCCTACGCCCGCCGCCCCCGCCTCGTCGAAGACGAGGACGTGCCGGACCTGCTCGTTCCGGACGTCAGCGGCAAGGCGGTCTGACTTTCAGATCACGAGCGCCCCCTTCGACAGGCTCAGGGCGACACGAGCGGGACCGCCCATCGAAATCTAGACGCCGAGGTGGGCGAGGAGGTCGCCCTCGCGGGCGATTGCGTCGGCGTTGCTTAGGGAGTCGACGATCTTGCCGTGGACCATGAGATAGTGGCGGTCGGCCACGCGCGTCGCGAATCGTAGATTTTGCTCGACCAGCAAGACGGTGATGCCGGATTGTTTGATCTCGAGCAGCAGATCGCCGATGGCATCGACGATGACGGGGGCGAGTCCCTCCGTCGGCTCGTCGAGTAAGATCAGCTTCGCGCCGCTGCGCAGGACGCGCGCGATCGCGAGCATCTGCTGCTCGCCGCCCGAGAGCGTGGTGCCCATGGCGCGGCCGCGCTCTTTGAGGATCGGAAAGAGATCGTAGATGCGGTCGAGCGGCCACGCGGCATCGCCGATGACGGGCGGTAACGTCAGATTCTCGGTGACGGTCAGCGTCGCGTAGATGCCGCGCTCCTCGGGAACGAACCCGATGCCGCACCGGGCGATCCGGTCGGCGGAGAGCGCGAGGATCGGCTCGCCCTCGAACGTGACGCTGCCCGTGCGTTTGCGCACGATGCCCATGATCGATTTGAGCGTCGTGGTCTTGCCGGCGCCGTTGCGGCCGACGAGCGTGACGACCTCGCCGCGTTCGACGTGCAGATCGACTCCGCGGAGAACGTGGCTCTCGTCGTAGTATGCGTTGAGGTCGCGCGTTTCAAGCATGCGCGCCGCCCCCGCCGCCGAGATATGCGTCGACCACACGTGCGTCGTCGCGAACCTGCGCGTAGGTCCCCTCGACGAGCACGCGGCCGCGTTGCAACACCGTGATCCGATCGGAGAGATCGGCGACGACGCTCAAATTGTGCTCGACGAGGACGATCGTCCGCCCGGTGCGGACGCGGCCGATCAACTGCGAGATGCGGCCCACGTCCTCGTTCCCCATCCCGGCCGTCGGTTCGTCGAGCAGCAGTACGTGCGGGTCCTGGGCGAGCGAAATCGCGAGTTCCAGCGCGCGTTTGCGACCGTACGACAACTGTGCGGCGAGCAGATCGCGTTCGCGATCCAAGCCGACGTCGGCGAGCAATTCGCGCGCGCGCGCGTCGAGCCGGGCCGTCGCCTTACCGGGCAGCCAGAAGCGGCCCGGCAATTCGGTCTTCGCCTCGAGCGAGACTTTCACGTTGTCGAGGACGCTGAGGTGCGTGAAGATACTGTTGATTTGAAAGCTGCGCACGACCCCGAGCCGCGCGATGCGATGCGGCGCGAGCCCCGCGATCGGGCGACCGTCGAGCGCGATCGTTCCGGAACTCGGCGCGACGAAACCCGAGAGGAGATTGAAGAACGTCGTCTTCCCGGCGCCGTTGGGTCCGATGATCGCGTGAATGGCGCCGGTTTCCACCGAGAGCGACACGCCGTCGATCGCGCGGTAACCCGCGAACGACTTAACGAGGTCGCGCGTTTCGAGGATCGTCGCCATCGTGCGGCTCTTCGCTTGCCGCAGCGCGTGGCCTTGCGCCGCGGTACGCATCGATCCACGCGTGGGTCGTGAGCAAGGTCCCGTCGCGCCGAACCGTCCGCAGGCGGCCGCGTTGCGCCGCTTTGTAGAGCGCCGCGCGTTCCGAGCCGCCGGCGAAGCGCGCGAGCGGCTGCAGCGGATCGGCACCTTCTGCCCCCGCGAGGAGCCCGCCGAACGTTTCCAGGAGGCTCCGGGCCACAACACCGGCGAGCGGCCACGGGTCGCGCGAGTCGGCGCGGCGGAGCGCCGCGACGTAGCGCGCCGCGTCGCGGCGGCGGACGACGAACGGCGGCAAGCCGGTCCGCCGTAGCAGCAGGTTCGTGACGAGCCGGGTCACGCGGCCGTTCGCGCTATCGAACGGGTGGATCCGCAAAAGCCGCTCGTGGGCGTCCGCGATCCAGGCAACGCGTCCCGCCTGGTCGCGCGGGCCCGAGGCGACGCGTTCGACGTACGCGGCGATCTCGCGCGGCACGAGCCAGGCCGGAGGCGGCACCATGCCGCTCGGAAAGGGCGCGGCCGTCCGCTCCCGCCAGCGGCCGGGCCGCGCGCCGAGAGAGCGCCGTGCCGCGAGCGCGTGGAGGCTCGCGATCTCCTCGAGTGAGAGAAACGTTCTTCGGCGCGAGGGAGGCGCACTTCGCACGAAGCGTGCCGCGTGGCCGTAGTCCGCCACCATCACATTGTCATCGAGAGAGCGGCCCGACGCCACGACGTCACGGTCGAGCAGCGGCCGCACCTCCGCGGCGGTGAGGCGCGAGCCGGCCAGCGCGCACGAGCAGGCCACCTCGTCGTAGAAAAGTTCGTGGACGGCGGCCATGGGCGGGGTGACGGCAAGAAGGCGTTCGGCCTCGCGTTCGACGGCCAGGGCTGCCGCCTCGAATCTCGCCCGATCGTTCACATGTCCACTATAGCGCAAATGTGGCCGTCGTGGACAAATACTGCTGGGAGATCGGTGCCGGCGTGGTACGTGACGAGCATGGAGTCCTACCTCAGCGCCCTAGCCGACCGCGTTCTCGTCTTCGACGGCGCCATGGGCACCGAACTGATGAACCTGGGGCTAACCGATGCGGACTTCGGGGGCGCCCGCTATCACGGTTGCAACGAGGCGCTGGTCGTCTCGCGGCCCGATCTGATCCGCCGCATCCACGATGCCTATCTCACCGCCGGCGCGGACGTGATCGAGACCGATTCGTTCACCGCGAGCCGTCTCAAGCTCGACGAGTACGACCTCGGCGCCAAGACGGAGCAGATCAACCACGACTCTGCGGCGATCGCCCGCGCGGCGTGCGACGCCTTCTCGACGCCCGATCGGCCGCGGTTCGTCGCGGGTTCGCTCGGCCCGACGGGCATGCTGATCTCGTCGTCCGATCCGACGCTCTCCAAGATTACGTTCGACGAACTCGCGGATCTCTACGGCGAACAGGCGCGCCACCTGATCGCGGGCGGCGTCGATCTGCTCCTGATCGAAACGAGCCAGGATCTCTTGGAGATGAAGGCCGCGATCGCCGGCATCACGCGCGAGTTCGCGAAGGGCGCGCGCCGCGTGCCGATCCAGGCGCAGGCGACGCTCGACATCACGGGCCGCATGTTGCTCGGGACGGACATTCGCGCGGTCACGGCCACGCTCGACGCGTTGCCGATCGACGTCATCGGCTTGAACTGTTCGACGGGTCCGACGCACATGCGCGACGCCGTCCGCTATCTCGTCGACAATTCGCGTTGCTTCGTCGCCGTCATTCCCAACGCCGGGTTGCCGCTCATGGGCCCCAAAGGCGAGACGATTTACCCCGAACGCCCCGAAGAGATGTCGCGCGAGCTCGCGAGCTTCGTGCACGACTTCGGCGTCAACGCGATCGGCGGATGCTGCGGCACGACCCCCGAGCACGTCCGCGCCTTCGTCGCCGCCGTGCGCGGTAAACGCGGCCGGCTCCCGCAAGCGAAGCCGCTGCAGTTCGCCGCGTCGTCGATGACGGCCACGGCGCTCAAGCAGGACGGCAGCCCGCTCTTGGTCGGCGAGCGGATCAACGCGCAGGGTTCGCGCAAGATCAAGCGCCTGTTGCTCGCGGACGATTACGACGCGATCACGCTCGTCGCGCGCGAGCAGGTCGAGGGCGGGGCGCACGTACTCGACATCTGCACGGCGCTCACCGAGCGGACCGACGAAGACGGCCAGATGGCGACGATCGTCAAGAAGCTCGCACAGTCGGTCGAGACGCCGCTGATGATCGACTCGACGGAAACCAAGGTGATCGAAGCGGCGCTGAAGATCTACGCGGGTCGCGCGATCGTCAATTCCGTGCATCTCGAGAACGGACGCACCAAGATCGACGCGATCTTGCCGCTCGTGCGCGAAAGCGGCGCGGCGATCGTGGCGCTCACGATCGACGAGACCGGGATGGCGAAGACCGCCGAACGCAAACTCGAAGTCGCCGAACGCATCTTCGACATCGTCTGTAACGAGTACGGCGTTCCGCCGGGCGCGCTGATCTTCGACGCGCTCACGTTCACGCTCGCGACGGGCGATGCGGAATTCGTCCATTCGGCGGTCGAAACGATCGAAGGCATCCGGCTGATCAAGGCCCGCTTCCCGGACGTGCTGACGTCGCTCGGCGTGTCCAACGTGTCGTTCGGCCTCAAGCCGGCGGCTCGCGCGGCGCTCAATTCCGTGATGTTGCACCACTGCGTCAACGCCGGACTCGACATGGCGCTCGTGCACGCCAAAGAGATCACGCCGTACGCGGAACTCGACACGGTCGAACGCGACCTCTGCGACGATCTGGTCCTCGATCGCCGGCCGGATGCGTTGCAGCGCCTGATCGAACACTTCGAGAACGCGGGACCCGCGCAGTCCGGAGCTGCGGCCGCGAGCGACGACGATGCCGGCCTGCCGATCGAAACGCGCATCCACAACGCGATCTTGCGCCGCCGCAAGGACGGCATCGAAGCGAAGGTCGACGAAGTGCTCGCCGCGCGCGACCCGGTCGACGTGCTCAACAACGTTTTGCTGCCTGCGATGAAGGACGTCGGCGACAAGTTCGGCGCGGGCGAACTCATCCTGCCCTTCGTGTTGCAGTCGGCCGAAGTGATGAAGAAAGCCGTCGCGCACCTCGAGCAGTTCCTCGAGAAGAAGGAGGGCGTGACGAAGGGCAAAGTCGTACTCGCGACCGTTTTCGGCGACGTGCACGACATCGGAAAGAATCTCGTCAATACGATCCTCACGAACAATGGCTACACGGTGTTCGATCTCGGCAAACAGGTTCCGATGAATACGATCCTCGAGAAAGCCATCGAAGTGGATGCCGACGCGATCGGGCTCTCCGCACTGTTGGTTTCAACGTCGAAGCAAATGCCGATCTGCGTCTCAGAACAGGATTCGCGCAAACTCGAATTTCCGATCTTGATCGGCGGCGCCGCGATCAATCGCGACTTCGGCCGGCGCATCGGCTTTCTCGACGACGGGGCGCGCTATTTCGAACCCGGCGTCTACTACGCGAAGGATGCCTTCGAGGGCTTGGAGATCATGGACGCGCTGACCGCGCCCGAGGCGCGGCGCACGGAGTTTTCCCGGCGCCTCAAAGACGAAGCGGAGCGCGCGCGCGATGCGAAGCGCGCGGATGCCGAGCCCGCGCGCTCGAGCGGTGCGACGGGCCGCGAACACCTCTCGCGCGTGGAAGCGCCGCGCCCGCCGTTCTTCGGTCCGCGGACGATCGATCGCGTCGAGCCGCGCGAACTCTGGCCGTACTTCGATTTGCGTAGTCTGTACCGTCTCTCGTGGGGCGGCGCGAACGTGAAGGGGGACGCGTGGGATCGGCTCGTGCGCGAGGAATTCGACCCGCGTCTCGCGCGCTATCGGGAACTCGCGGAGCGCGAGAACGTGATCGCGCCGCGCGCGGTATACGGCTACTTTCGCGCCGCGGGTCGCGGCGACGACATCGTGCTGTATGACGGGAACGATGCGTCACGCGAGATCGCGCGCCTGCCGTTCACGCGACAGATCGGCGGCGAGCATCTCTGTCTGGCCGATTACTTGCGCGAGCCGGAGGACGGCCGCGCGACCGACGTGATCGCGCTCCAGGTCGTGACGGTCGGGCGCGACGTGTCGCACCGGATCGACGCGCTTCAGGCCGCGGGCGATTACAGCGAGAGCTATTTTCTGCACGGCTTCTCGGTGCAGGCGGCCGAGGCGCTCGCGGAACACACGCATCGCCGCATTCGCGCCGAACTCGGTCTCGACGAAGATCGCGGCAAGCGCTATTCGTGGGGCTACGGTGCCTGCCCCGATCTCTCGCAGCACGCGCTCGTATGGGACCTGCTCGGCGCGGAACGCGCGCTCGGCACGGAGCTGACCGAGGCGTTCCAAATCGTGCCGGAACAATCGACGGCCGCCATCATCATCCACCACCCGCAGGCGTCGTACTTCAACGCTGCCGCCGTGCGGGAATTGGCGGCAGTATGACGGACGCCGCCCGGGCGACGGGCGACGCCGTCGTGTTGGCCGGCCACGGCAGCCGGTCGGCCGAGGCGAACGCGACGCTCGTGAGATTAGCGGAACGTCTCGGGCGTGATCTCGGCCTACCGGTCGCTGCGGCCTATCTCGAAATGGCCGAGCCGACGATCCCGGAGGCGCTGCGCGCGGCGCGCGACGCGGGCGCGCGCCGGCTGATCGTGCTCCCCTATTTTCTCTCGCCGGGAATGCACGTGCGGCGTGACCTTACCGCAATAACCGACGTCGCGCGCGCGGAACTCGACATCCCAATCGACGTCGCGGATTTCCTCGGCGCCCATCGCGCGATTCCAGACCTGCTCGGCGAGCTCGTGCGCGCCGAACTCCTGGACGACACGACCTAAGTCGGGACGCTTCTGCTTTCGTCACCCTTCGACCGGCTCAGGGTGACGGTGCAGCCTCAAAGCGGCGGGCTGCTACTCCCTTAGCGACTGGCGGCGGCCTTACGCCGCATCAGATCGAGCGTCGCGAGCGCGCCGCCGGCCGCTCCGCAGAGCGTATCGAATGCGTTCCATCCCAAGCCTTCCTGAGACCCGTGCAGGAACTGACCCACTTCGATCGCCGCACTGTAGATCGCGACGCCGGCCACACAGGTGACGACGAGCAGTTGCCGCCGGTAACCGTTTTCGACGAGCCCGCGCCGGAACGTATAGCCGACGAGCGCAAAGGCGACGACGCTGTAGAGTTTGCGCAGGAGGACGTGCCACGAGAGCCAGGACGGCGACGTCAGTTCGTAGACCGCGTTGTCGAGCGCGAGTACGTAGAAGAACGCGGCCGTCAGGGCCGCCGCAATCGTCCACGTGTATCGCCTCATCACCCGGGCGCTTTCGGCGCACGCAGGTAGCGCCCCCCAACGCTCGGGACGGGCTCGGTTGCCGAACGGCGAAAGGGAAGCCATTTCCCCCGGCGTACACAATGGCGCTTCGGAGGTTCACATGAATCGAACGGGCGGATTCGCTCGATGCGCGGTCCTTACCGCGGTCGCGTTTTTGGCTGCGTGTTCGTCGTCGCCCACCTCGACGACGAGTTCGCAATCGTCCTCTGCTTCCGCAACGGGCGCTACGATCAAGATCGGCATCGACATGCCGCTCAGCGGCGCGGACGCCGCGACCGGTATTCCGACGCGCAACGGTTCGGTCATGGCGATCGAGGAAACCAACGCGAAGGGCGTGCCGGGCGGGTTCACGTTCGTCGCGTACGATCTCGACGATGCGGTGCAGGGTGCGCACGACCCCGCGCAAGGCGCACAAAACGTGAAGTCGTTCATCGCGGATCCGGCCGTGCTCGCGATGGTCGGGCCGTTCAATTCGAGCGTTGCGCAAGCGGAGATCCCGGATACGAACGATGCCGGCCTCGCGCAGATCAGTCCCGCGACGACGAACCCCGGGTTGACGAAGGGTGACGAAGCGGCGAAGCTCCGCACGTCGCACCCGGACGTCAATAACTTTTTCCGCGTCTGCACGACCGACGACCGGCAGGGCGCTGCCGGAGCGCAATTCGCGCGCAAGCTCGGTCTCAAGAAGGCGTTTATCGTCGACGACAACGAGACGTACGGTAAGGGTCTCGCCGACGTCTTCGAGACGCAATTCAAAGCCGACGGCGGAACCGTGCTCGGTCACGAGCACCTCACGAAGGGGCAGACCGACTACAAGGCACTCCTGACCAAGGCGCACGCGCTCGCGCCGGACATGATTTTTTACGGCGGGACGACCGTGACGGGCGGCGCGCTCCTGCGCAAACAGATGGGCGATACGGGGCTCGGCGCCGTCGCATTTCTCGGCGGCGACGGGATCAGCGACGACGAATTCATCAAATCGTCGGGCGAGAGTGCGAACGGCGTCTACTATACGGTGGCCGCTCCCGAGACCTCGAAGCTCCCGAGCGCGACCACGTTCGTAGCGAATTACAAGAAGCGCTGGAAGTCCGACGTCGGCCCGTACAGCGCCAACGCCTACGCCGCGACGATGATCGAGATCGCCGCGATCGAGAAGGCGGCGGCCGCGAACGGCGGAGCGCTGCCCGCGCGCGACGCGGTCCTCAAACTCGTGGCCGCCACGCACGGGTTCGCGTCGCCGATCGGCACGATCGGGTTCGACAAGAACGGCGACACCACGGCTCCGATACTCTCCGTTTACCGGATCGAGCACGCGAAGCCGGTATTCGTCGAACAAATCAGTCTGAAGGTCTAGCGCGGCCGCTTGGACGTCTTTCTCCAGCAAATCGTCAACGGGCTCTCGCTCGGCGGAATCTACGCCTTGATCGCGCTCGGCTATACGATGGTGTACGGCATCATCGAACTGATCAACTTCGCGCACGGCGACGTCTACACGTTCGGAACCTTTACGTCGCTCGCGGTGCTGACGGGGCTCGGCGTGTCGGGCGAAGTTCACGGACCGTGGCTGATCGGGGTCGTCGCGCTTACGATCGTCGCCTCGATGCTCACCTGCGGCGCGCTCGGCGTCTTGATCGAACTGCTCGCGTACCGGCGGCTGCGCAAGGCCCCGCGCCTCGCGCCGCTCATCACGGCCATCGGCGTCTCGTTCATCCTCGAGAACGTGATGCAATTGTGGCGCGGTCCTTCGCCGATCCCATTTCCGCAAGTGATCCCCAATCCGAGCGCCAGCCTCGGCGGCGTCGAGATTTCCGCGAAGCAGGTCGTCGTCGTCGCACTGGCGGTCGTGATGATGGTGGCCCTGCAACTCTTCATCTACAACACGAAGATCGGGAAGGCGATGCGCGCGACGGCACAGGACCGTGACGCCGCGCAACTGATGGGGATCAACGTCAACACGACGATCATGGTCACGTTCCTCGTCGGAAGCGCGCTCGCGGGCGCGGCCGGGTTCGTCAGCGGCGTCTACTACGGCACCACCTGGTTTTTCAACGGCTTCGAAGCGGGCCTCAAGGCGTTTACGGCGGCCGTGCTCGGCGGCATCGGGAACATCTTCGGCGCCATGCTCGGGGGGTTCTCGATCGGACTGATCGAGGCGATCGCTACGCAGTACATTCCGCAGGGCGCGCAGTGGTCGAACGTCGTGGTGTTCTCCGTGCTCGTGCTCGTGCTGATCTTTCGGCCTTCGGGGCTGCTCGGGGAATCGCTCCCCGAAAAAGTCTAGCGCGCGATGTCGCAACGCACGAAGCGCGTATGGCTCGCCGCGCTCGGGGTGGTGCTTCTCGCGTTTCCCTACATCGATCGCAATAACGCGCACGTCGATTTCATGACGAACGCGGGTGCGTTCATCTTGCTCGCACTCGGGCTCAACATCGTCGTCGGCTTCGCCGGATTGCTCGACCTCGGCTACGCCGCATTCTTCGCGATCGGCTCGTACAGTTACGCGATGCTCGCAAGCGGGCAATTCAACATCCACATTCCGTTCTGGGTGATGCTGTTCGTCGCGTCGGCGATCGCGGCGATCTTCGGCATCCTGCTCGGGGCGCCGACGTTGCGACTGCGCGGCGATTACCTCGCGATCGTCACGCTCGGTTTCGGAGAGATCGTGCCGCAGACGTTCCTGAATCTCTCGCAATACACCAACGGACCAAACGGCATCATCTCGCTCGACCAGCCGTCGTTCTTCGGGCACGCGTTCGGCTTCTCGAGCGCGACGCCGTACTATTACGTGTTGCTCGCGCTCATCGCGCTCGGCGTCGTCGTCGCCCGAAATCTACGCGACAGCCGTCTCGGACGCCAGTGGATGGCGATCCGCGAGGACGAACTCGCGGCGCGCCACATGGGCATCGATACGACGGTCGCGAAGCTCTCCGCCTTCGCGCTCGGCGCGTCGTTCAGCGGTCTCGCCGGCGTCGCGTACGCGGCCAAGCTGAGCCTGGTCTCGCCCGATCAGTTTCAATTCAACGTCAGCGTGCTCGTGCTCTCGATGCTCGTGCTCGGCGGCATGGGGAGCATCGCGGGCGCGATCGTCGGCAGCTTCGTGCTCTCGTTCGTCAACAGCTTTCTCTTGCCCCAATCGACCACGCTCGCGCATTCGATCGGCCTCACGGGCGTCGACTTTACGAATTACCGCTACATGATCTACGGCGGGATCCTCGTCGGCATGATGTTGTTCCGTCCCGAGGGATTGATTCCGAGTCGCCAGCGGCGCGCGGAATTGCGCGAAGCGCTGGTCGACCCGGTCGTCTCCGCGCAGGAGCAAATGGAATTCGAAGGCGGGGCGCGGTGACGTCTGCGGAGCCGTTTTTTGCGTTGCGCAACGTGCGCCGGACCTTCGGCGGCCTCGTAGCCGTCAACGATCTCTCGTTCGAGGTCGAGGCGGGCAAGATCGTCGCGATGATCGGCCCGAACGGCGCCGGCAAGTCGACGGTCTTCAATTTGATCACGGGCATCTACCGGCCGACCTCGGGTCACGTCGTGCTGCAGGGCCACGAGATCCAGGGTGTGCGCACGGATCGCGTGACCGCGCTCGGCATCGCCCGAACCTTTCAAAACATCCGCCTGTTCGCGTTCATGTCCGTGCTCGACAACGTGATGACCGGGCGCAACGCGCGCATGCATGCGAGCATCTTCGATTCGGTCGCCCACACGCCGAAGCAGCGCGGCGAGGAACGTTCCGTCCGCGACCGCGCGCGCGAACTCTTACGGTTCGTCGATCTCGAGAAACAGGCGCACGACGACGCCCGCAACCTGTCGTACGGCAGTCAGCGCCGGCTCGAGATCGCGCGCGCGCTCGCATCGGATCCCAAACTGCTCTTGCTCGACGAGCCCGCGGCCGGCATGAACCCGCGCGAAAAGCACGATCTGATCGGTTTGATCGGGCGCATTCGCGCCTCCGGCGTAACCGTGTTCTTGATCGAGCACGACATGAATCTCGTCATGAACGTGAGCGAGCGAATCACGGTCCTCGATCACGGTGAGAAGATCGCCGAAGGCTTGCCGGAGCAGATCCGGACCGACCCCCGCGTCATCGAAGCGTATCTCGGCCGCCCGAAGGCCGCGGAGGCCTGACCGCGTTGCCGTTGCTCGAAGTCGACGCCATCGACGCATCCTACGGCCGGGTCGGCGTGCTCGTGGGCGTGACGCTGCACGTCGACGAGGGCGAGATCGTCACGCTGATCGGCGCGAACGGCGCGGGGAAGACGACGACGCTCCGCGCGATCAGCGGTCTCGTGCGCATCGGCCGCGGCACGATCCGGTTCGCGGGCTCGGAGATCGCGAACGTGTCGCCGGACGAGATCGTGCGGCGCGGCATCGGTCACTCGCCCGAGGGCAGGCGCGTATTCGCGCGGATGACCGTGCGCGAGAATTTGGAACTCGGCGCCTACACGCGGTCGTCGCGCCGCGAATTCGACGAGGATTTCGAACGCGTGCTCGACGTGTTCCCGCGCCTGCGCGAACGCTTGGAGCAGAAGAGCGGGACGCTTTCCGGCGGAGAGCAGCAGATGCTCGCAATCGGGCGCGCGCTCATGTCGCGGCCGCGACTCTTGATGCTCGACGAACCGTCGCTCGGGCTCTCGCCGATCCTGGTCGAGACGATCTTCGCGGTGATCCGCGACATCAACGCGCGCGGGACCACGATCCTGCTGATCGAGCAGAACGCCCGTCAGGCACTCGCGATCGCGAACCGGGGCTACGTCTTGGAAACCGGCCGCATCGCCCTCACCGACACGGCCGCAAACCTCATGACGAGCGAACTGGTCGGCGCCGCCTACCTGGGCGGCGCAGCCTCGTCACCCTGAGCTTGTCGAAGGGCGCGTGACGAGGCTTCGCCGTCTCGTTGGATGCGGGCGGTACTTTCGTCCTCGTGGCGAATGGAATCGTGGTGCTCGCATTCATCACGAACGCCGTGTTTGCAACGCTGCTTGCCGCCGTTCCCGGTTCGGCTCACGCCGCCGTCGCCGACGGGAGCTTTGAGGCCGAAGGCGCCGCAAGCGCGTGGTCCGCGTGGCATAGTTGCGGGAACGTCGCGGTGCCGGCTCCGGCCGCGGAACGTGGGCCCGTGGGCAACCGGTTCGCCGCGTGGCTCGGCTCGACCGGCGGCCCGGAGGTCGCCGGCGACATGGGGATCTGCCAGCAGGTTCGCATTCCTGCGGCCGCGCGGGTAATGTTGGATTTCTGGGCCCGGTCGGGAACGACGGAAGCCGACCCGTCCCGCGCGTATCAAGAAGTCGGATTCTTCGACGGCGCGAACGCGATGGATTGGACCGCGCCGATGCAGATGCTCGTGCACGGCATGCGCGACAGCGATTCATTTCGACACTATACCTTCGACGTGACGCCGCTCGCGGGCCAACTCCTCTACCTGTATTTCGGAGTGCACGGCGACGGCAATCCGAACGCGCACACGTGGCTCGAACTCGGCGGCGTCTCGTTGATCGTCGACGTGCCGGCCGAGCGTCCGAGTTAGATCGAAAAAGGCCGAGCTCGACGCTCGGCCTCCCTGTTTACCGCGTTCCCGTGCGAATCAGCGCGAGGCGACGAGCCCCGTTGCGGGCGTCCACGTCGAACCGTCCGCGAAGTCGACCTTCGCGATTGCGATCTTGGCGTCGGCGACCGGTAGGATCGAGGTGCCGTTCGCGAGTTCGACTGCGATCGGCGTGCCCGGTGCATACGAACCGCTCTTCGCGATGTTCTGCGTCTGCCCGTCGCGCGTGATTGCGAACGTCACGTTCTTCGCCGTCACGTCGCCGTGGTTGACGAACGTAACGCCGAGGCCGTCGATGTAGAGGCGCTGCGGGCCGTACGGGACGGTAAAGTAGTTCTGTTGGTCGTCGACCGACTGGATCGTCACCGGAGCGACGGCGTAGGCGGTTTGGGCGGCGGAGGCGGCGACCGGGGCGGCTGCGAGGAGCGCTGCAGCGGCGGCGATCTGGATGCGGGTGGTGTTCATGGTGTGTGCGACCTTTCGAGTGTCGTGCGGGCCGAAGTGTTCCTGGCTCGCACTCACAATAGCGCCGTCGCACCGGCCTAACCACTGTGGCCACATCCTAGTAAGAAAGATCAGTGTCAGCTCACGCTGGTCGTCCGCGTACTCGCCAGATGATGCGCGCCAAAAACGGGCTCGCCGCCGACGATCGTGCTGAGGATCTCGTAGCGGTCGTCCCAAATCGAGAGGTCCGCCCGCTTTCCTTCCTCGATCGTGCCGCACTCGCGTTCGATGCCGAGCAATCGCGCCGGGGTGGCGGTGGCGCTGACGATCGCGCGCTCGAAGGGAAGGGCCGCATACGCCATCAGATTGCGAACGGCGCGATCCATATGCAACGCCGAGCCCGCGATCGTCCCGTCTTCGGCGCGCACGACGCCGCCTTCGATGCGGTAGCCGCTCCCGGCCGGCGCCATGTAATCCGTCGCGAGCACGAGGCGTTCGCCGAGCGTCCGGTACAGCACGTCGACCATGACGGGTGCGACGTGGAAGCCGTCACAGATCACCTGGACGGTCGTCCGGGCTTCCTGCATGAAGGCCGCGAGCAGCGACGGTTCGCGATGATCGAGCGGCGGCATCGCGTTGAACGCATGCGTGAGCGTCCGGAATCCGAGCCCGATCGCGAGCATGCCGTCGCGATACTTCGCGGACGTGTGGCCGGCCGAGCACACGATGCCCTGATCGAAGAAAAACCGCGCGGCCTCGCCGACGCCGTCGACTTCGGGCGCCATCGTCACCATCACGAGCGCGCCGCGGCACGCTTCGACGAGGGCCCGCGTCCGCTCGGCGGTCGCGGCCAAGAGCCAGTCGTGCCGGTGCACGCGACGAAACTTCGGGTTGAGGAACGGACCTTCGAAGTGGATGCCGAGGCAGCGCGCGCCCGCGATCGTCTGCCGCTCCGCCATCTGGTGCGCGACTTCGGCCGATTCGCTCGCCGCGTGCAACATCGACTCCCAGGGAGCCGTCATGACGGTCGCGACGAAACCGGTTGCGCCCTTCGCTGCGTAGGAATGCGAGGCGACCTCGATCGCGTTTCCTTGATCGCGGTTGAACAGCGCGTCGTCGGCTCCGTTCGTGTGAACGTCGATCATCCCCGGAGCGATCGTCGCGCCGGCCGGCAGGCGGAAATCCGCCGGGCCGTCTCCGGGCAACACGTTCTTGACGCGTCCGTTTTCGACGACGATCCGTCCGTGGATCGAGCCGCCGTTTCCGAGCGCCACGAACGCTGGGCCGAGCGTATACGAGCGTACCACCTCGCGCTATTCCAGGCCGGACGGAAGCGAACCTCGGGACCCACCTGCTACCCGGTCCGGCGGCCGAAGAGGCGGTCGAGCGCCGAGCGCAGTTTCGGCCGTTCCGGAGCGGCCGCATCGCCGTGCGGCAGCGGCGACGTGGCCGCGAGCGCGGCGCGGCGTCGCGCCTCGAGCCGAAGCATGTGTTCCTCGGCGTGTGCCTGCAACGTGTCGCGGAGCGCTCCGAGCTCGTTCCAGCCCGAGGCCGCTCGTTTGGTCTGAGCCGCCTCGAAATAGTCGAGCGCCGAGATCGTGAAGATGCGCGCCACGTCGATGCCGCGCTCGCGAACGTAACGTGCCGCGAGTTCGACGACCGTGCGCCGCTCGCTCGCGCTCTCGTTATCTGCGATCGTATGCGCGAGCAGCATCGGCCGTTCGAACGCGGCCACGCGTCCGTACAGCGCGAGCTCGCGGTCGGAGAGCTGACGCGAAAAGAGGCCGACGATTTCGCTCGCCGCGCGAGCGGCCGCGAGCGCGATCTCTTCCGCGTCGTCGTTTCCCGAGTCGAACGCCGGCGCGTGCACGAGAACGAGTTGGCGCGGCATCGACCACGGCGTTTCGATCAGGACCGGCGTGCGCGCCGCTTGCGTCATCGCTTCGTTCGTTGCGATCTCCCGCCACTGACCTTCACGTTCGAGGGCGTAGGCGCGTTCGCGCTCGCCGAAACGCACGTGCACGGGAAAGCGGGCTTCGCTCGCACCGTCGTCCTGTAAGAGCCGCGTGCCGGCGATCGCGTTGATCAGACTCGACTTGCCGCGCCGGAGCGCGCCGAGGATCACGACGCGGTAACGTTCGGGACGCAAGCCGCGATCGTATGCATCCGCGTCGAACGGTATCGCGAGCGCGTCGCCGGGCACGTCGCCTGCCGGCGGCGCGGACTGCGCGATCGCGTCGGTGCCGCCGCGCGCGAGCGTTTCGGCGGCGGCCAGCGCCGTTTCGATCGCGCGCAGCCGTTCGATCGCGTGCCCGAGGTTCGCGCGCGCGTCGCGAGCGGCGGCGCCGTCTCCGGCGAGCGCGAGCGCGCGCTCGATCGGCCCGAGCGTCTCGGCCCGCGCGACGACGCGCTCCCGCTCGATCGCGGCGGCCACGTCGTCGTAGACGGAGCCGAGCCGGCCGGCGAGGTCCGCGACGAACGCGGCCGTGTCCGCTTCGAAGGCGGGGAAGAACGTCGCTTGCAGATCGTTCCCGAGTTCGCGTTTCATGTACGCGCCCTGGCGATGCGCGGCAAACGCGCGTCCGATCGCGTGCACGAACGAGACGGTCGGGCCGCCGATCGCGCCGAGCACGATCGTCGACGCGATACCGCGCGCGAGGTCGCGCGACCACGCGCCCGTTCCGGGCTCCCCGCCGAGCCGCAGCGCGGCATAGTCCGCGACGCGCAGATCGGCCCGCAGCTTTACGATGCCGAGCAGCGCGCGCGAGACGTCGCCCGCGACGTCGTTTGCGTACGCGGTCCAAATCGGCGCGACCGTCGCGTCGACGAGGCCGTGAAATTTGCCGCGGTCGCGCACGCGCTCGATATCCGCGACGTCGATCGCCGCGGCGAGCGCGCGCGTGGCGCGTTCGGCGAGCGCCGCGCCGCGCGCGACGATCCACGCGCGGCGTTCCGCGCCCGCGCGCACGACGACGTCGCGTTCGCGTCCGAGCGCGCGTTCGCGCTCGGTCAGTTCCGCGCCCACGCGTTCGCGTTCGCTCGCGAGCGTCGCCGCGCCGGTCTCGGCGAGTGCGACCGCGCGGCGCACGCGCGCGTCCGTCTTGCGGACCGATTCGCGCAGCACCGCGAGCGTCCGCACGATCCGCGCGGCCTGTGCGCGTAATTCGAGCGACCGTTCGAGGCCGGCGAGCAGGGCGGGAAAGCCGCTCGCTGCCGCGAGTGCCGCGTCGCCGTCGAGCGTTCCCGCCGCGTAGTCGCGCGCGGAAACAGAATAGACCTCCGCTTCGGGCGCGTACCGCGCGGCGCGCTCGACGATGCGTGCCCGGGCCGCTTCCCACGCCTCGCGGCCGTCCGCTTCGCGCATCTTCCAAAGATCGATCTTCGTCTGCACGATGAAGATCGTCCGGACGTGTTCGCCGATCAGTCCGAGAAACGACGCGTCGCCCTCGGTGAACGGCTGCTGGGTGTCGATGAGATAGAGCACGGCGTCCGCACGCGGCAGATAGCCGAGCGTCGCGCGCCGGTGCGCGGGATTGAGCGACGCGAGACCCGGCGTGTCCGCCACGACGAACCCGGCGCGCAGAAACGGCGAGTCGATCGCGACGACGACGAAGTCCGGTGCGAGGTCCTCACCGAGCGCGGACATCGTGTCCGAGGCAACGCCGTGCAATTCGCCGCGCCCGTCGCCCTTGCCGACCGCCACGAAACGCGCGAGGCTCTCGAGCGGGATGCGTTCCTGCCGGCCCGACGGGTATTTCGCGACGGCGGATTCCTCGAGGCCGAATTCGAGTTCCGTGATCGTCGCGGTGGACGGATTGATATCGGTCGCGAGTAGCCCCGCGATGCGGCCGTTCGGGTCGTAGCGCGTCTTGCCGAGCAGGGCGTTGAGCAGATACGACTTGCCGCTCGAGAACTCGCCGACGACCGCGAGCGTGAAGCGCCGTTCGAGACGCGCGCGCGTCGCCTGCAGGAGCGCGAGGTCGTCGTCGCGCGTCGGCCACGTATCGAGCGCGGGATCGCGCAACAGCGATTCGACGGCGTCGAGTGCGACGACGAGCGGTTCGGGTACCTCGGGCATGGGACGCGCTTAGCTGCGGATCAGCTCGAGCGCCTCGTCGCGGTTGCGCTCCATCGTCTCCTTGGTGTCGCCCTCGACGTTGAGCCGTAGGAGCGGTTCGGTATTCGACGGGCGCACGTTCAGCCACCAATCGGGATACTGGATCGTGACGCCGTCGAGGTGGTCGATCGCGCCGTCCCGGTAGCGTTCTTCGAGGGCGCGCAGCCTGCCCGGAATGTCCTTGACGCGGCTATTGATCTCACCCGACCGGAAGCGCTTGTCGATCGGTGCGATCACCTCGCTGACCGGCGCGTTCGCGTCGCTGAAGACCTCGAGGCATTGGAGCAGCGCGATCATGCCGGAGTCCGCGAACCAGTTGTCGCGGAAATAGAAATGGCCCGAATGCTCGCCGCCGAAGACGACGTCTTCCTCGCGCATCGTCTTCTTGATCAGCGAATGACCCACTTGCGAGCGCACCGGAATCCCGCCCGCCTTCTCGATCGCCTCGGGCACGCTGCGGCTACAGATCAAGTTGTAAAGTATCTTCGCGCCGGGGAAGCGCTTGAGCGTATTGATCGCGACGAGTGCCGTGACGATGTCGCCGCCGACGAGGCCCCCCTTTTCGTCGACGATGAACATCCGGTCGGCGTCACCGTCGAACGCGACGCCCAGGTCGCAGCCTCCTTCGAGAACGGCCTTCTGCAGATCGACCATGTTTTCGGGTTCGATCGGACTCGCCGGATGGTTCGGAAACGTTCCGTCCAGTTC
>Ga0116227_10008833_pt1 | contig 18704 bp, 19 predicted proteins | sample S1TSphgellanicum_FD_89693 | JGI IMG/M metagenome (GOLD analysis project Ga0116227, IMG submission 89693) | Host-associated microbial communities from peat moss isolated from Minnesota, USA - S1T2_Fb - Sphagnum magellanicum MG | ecosystem: Host-associated > Plants > Peat moss > Unclassified... | reverse complement strand
TCCCATATGCAAGGTAGAAAAGGAAAAAGAAGGCAAAGAATAAGAAGGAGAAGATCAAGGAACATGATAATCATGTTCTTGCAAAGAAACTAAATTTTACAAACAAAATGCAATTTGCCATAATGGAGTTTCTTTTGGATGTCCCCCAACAACCAAAAAATGTATAATTGCAAGTTGTACAACTATGGCATTGAGAATCCTCTTAATAGCAAATATTTTAAAAATAAAGGTACTCACTATTACTACTAGTAGTGATCATGTGTTTTTAATTTGTTTCAGTTTTTAAAAAAAATTTATTTTGTTGGTGAAGGAGGATAAATCACAACTTTGTGGAGTTTTGAATCATCATGCATGGAATTGATAAATTTTGTAGTTTTAATAAAAATAACTTGATCTAAAACCCCATAGATTATTCTTATTGGCATTAAGGGTTGTAAGGTTTTACAAATTGACAATCATGTCCAAAACACCCTTGAAGAAAAGAATATGATGTGATTAATGTCTAAGTACATGGTAAACACTTGACACTTATTTGAGAAAGTAGAAAACAAATTAATGCAACCCTCCAAGGTGTAGTAAATTCTTTGTGTTTTGTACATGTTCCTCATCACAAGAAAATTACTTGTCAATGTTCTTGTGACAAGATTGAATTTCTTTTCTTGGCATAAGATTGAAATAATGGGTCCTTCGACAAGTTGAGTGGTGGAGATCTTTCTTTTTCACTGTTATTGTACATGCGTTCAACTCCTTGGTTGCTAATAACTAAGTGGTGAAAAATGCACTAGAAGCATGAAAGGACAAACCTTCAAATTTTTATGTTGACAATCGTCAACCCACAAAGCTTGGAATGTATCCTTCTATAAAGCTCAAAATTTTCCCTTTCTGTTTGTCTTTACACAAGTATTCAAAAGTCATTCGATTTGTTGTTACAAAATATATTCTTATCAAAGAAATTTTACACAATGAACTCTACAAAAACCCATCTCATGACTATTAACATTGAAAGGAAAATTATTATTTCTAAATGTTTTCCTTGATTAAAATGTCTTATTTTTGACAAACTTGAGTGGTATGCTATAGTTATAACACAACTTCATTTGAATGTTTTTCACATTGAAAGGATACATGATCATGATGGAAAATATTTGCTAACAACAATTAAATCAATCACAGGAGGTAGACTTACCATTGTTGGTACAACAATTACATATTGTTTTCCATGTACAACTATGACTATGATCAACCTTCCCATAATTTCTTTTTATAAACTCAAATTTACATTAACACACATATAGACATTAAATATGCTTTTGAGACTACAAAATGTTTAAAATAAATTTGGTTGTTGGTGTTGATAATGAATTCTTGGAAGTAAACACCAATGGGTTAATATTAAATGCAAAATGTTGGTATAAGGTTAGTAGATCAAATTGTAAACATCTTCATCTTGCATTGGATCATGAATTTGGGGTTTAGGCTTAAAGTTCAAATACCAAAATGATTTTTGTTGCAAAATACTTTTGTAGTAGTCAAATTCATTTATAAGATTTTATTAAACACAATGTTAAAGCATGGCTTTGAATAAATGCCAATTTATTAAGAAACATGTTGCACTTTTGCTTGTAGATGAAAAGTTGCACAATTATGTATATTGATGCAAATATGCTATGTAATGCACATCAGTCATTGTTATAACAAGCATATGGATTTTTATGTGAATGTAGTTGTTGCAAAAAAATTGACATTTGGGGGATGAGGACAAATCTTGGATAACAAGTTGAGGTATGTCCTTTATGTGACAATAAAAAATGGGCAAGAGTTATTTTTTTGGTAGACTTATAACTACCCTTTTAATTGGAATGTTCATAACAAATTTTGATATTTAGGGCTTAAGTTAATGTATCTATTTTTTTCAGCTACATCAATAAATCTTGATTTTTTTTCTTTAGGTTTTTATTAAATTCTTAAGTGCTTGAAAAATTTTGAAACCTCAATTTTGCTAATCCTTGGTTCCTCAAATTGTGAGTTGTCCTAATATTGCAATTTTTCTTAATGTAAAAGAATTTGCAACTTCCTAATAGTTCAAGTTCAAAGTTGTACCTTATTAGCATAATTGTCCAAGCATTTACTAATCATGCCAATGTCAAGTCCACATTAAAATTTTGAACTTTTCGATCCCAAATTTATTGTTTTTGACATCCAAACAATGAAAATAGAAACTCAATTGAGTTTCTATAAACTTGAAAATGGTCATTAAATGGAAAAAATTCCCATCTTATAATGTAATAGAATTAAAACATGAATGGCAACAACATAGGGACAATAATTCTACTAAGGGAAAAAAAATTAGTAAATAGTCTTCTAACTAAAGGTAGACCATATTAATACTAGTCAAGTGAAATCACATTATAGCACAAACTTTATGGAAATCATAGTGGTTTAATTTTTATGGGTTAATCAAGTCTTGTTGTATTTAGTTCAAATGCATTGCAAAAACTTAGTAAAATGAAATGGAAAACTAAAACTTATATTTTAATATTCCCACTTTTGCAAACATTACATTAAAAATAATATTTGATGAAAGGCGGACTTCACAAGGTAGGGTACATGTATAGTAATTTAAAAGATTATGTTAATGAATTTTTTTTGTTTTAGTGGAGTTGAAGAACATGTTTATAATTTTGAACCATTGCACATTGAAGTATCATAACATTTAAAATGAAAAATCAAGTATGAAAAGATTTCCTAATGTTTTAAAAAAAATGATGATCACATAAATCATTGAAGTATTGTAAAGTTCATTTAGATATTTAAATTAAATTTTTAGAGATCAATATTTCAAAAATGTATTTTAAAACTTTAAATTAGGGTGGTATCATCTTGAAAATGGAGAAAATAAAATTTTAAATTAGGGTGGGATCATCTTGAAAATGGTGAAAATTTAACTTTGATATCATTTATTTGAAAATGAAAAAATAATTAATTTTGATATCATTTATGATGCACCCCTAGGTTTGTCAAGTGGTATTGGATGTAAAGCAACATGTCAATTCTCAAATTTGTAATGAAATGTAAACCCAAGTCACATTCCATAACAAGCAAGATAGAAAGTGGGAGCTTCAAGTTGGGATTAGAACAAATTCATAAGTGGGAGTTCAAGATGATACTAAGTTGCACAAATCAAGAAAGATTGTGATTAGTTTAAGGTGGAGCCAAAATGCTACATGGATTAGTCACAAATGAATCACAAGTAAGCCAAATTCACAACTTAAAAAAAAAAAGCCTAGTTTCATCAGTGGGATCAAAATACAATGGATATGAACTATCATAATGAACTTTCAACTACCCATTTGGGTTCACCTTAGCACTATGCTTTCACCAAGCCATCGTGAGCTTTATTTATTAAAAAAGAAAATATAAACAATGCAAACTTAATAGATAGTATTGTTATAGGTAGCTAGTTTTACTACTATAATTATAAGAATACAAAGGAAAACATAAAAACAAAATTTATAACAATGGTAAAGAGCATGGTTTACAAATATACCCAATTTAATAATTTAAAATTCCATTGATCGCTAAACCAATCACACACCAATTATATTGCTATTAGAGTCTTATTATTCTTGCCTTTTGCAACTTTAGCAACAACACCACACATCCTCTTTCTCACACACACACATACAAACTCCAAACATTTTCCTTCAAGTCCTTCCCTCCGGTAGGTAGCCAATCACTACTAATCAAAGTGGGTCCGAGCTACCACAAGGCTATAAAACCTCAATTTCTCTTTCATTCTCCTTCTTTTTTTTCTTGTTTCTTAGCTAATACAACAATATTTTTTCCTGGATCAAGGGGGTTAGATGAACAAAATTAGTTTTGAAAAATTAATTGACCATTTGGAAGTTCAAAAATTGAAGAACTTTGGCTTGAGGCCACCATATGATGCAACAATAAATATTGACATTGTTTTGCCTCATGATCCAACAAATATATGCTAATAATGTTCCTCCAATTTAGTAGAACTCTTTATCCCAACCAAAATCCCACATTTATTTGCTTATATTTATAAAAAAATGTTATACAATATATGATGAAGATCTACCTTCACCTTGTCATTTACCTTTTTTCATACCTAGATTCATAAATTTTCAAACCCTATACATATACCTACATTAATTTAATTAATACATGTCAATTGCTATATGCTTGATCAACAATTTTCATCGTTTTCAAATGAGTTAATAATAGTTAATACAAGTTTGTGGTGTTAGGATGTCATACAATTTAATTTCATTGATATAGATGCAATAAATTTATTTATTTGATCTTCTTTTGGGCAATTTAACAAGTTGACAAATATTGTAGTACTAAGTACATATGCTGGTTTGACAATCAAATGTTGAATATTTGATTTTTAAAAAAAATTCAATTTGACACTCATTTTCATATTATTTCTTATACTCAACAAAGGCAATGAGTTTTTAGTTAACACATACATGGAGGTTGAATAGTAATTAGTTAAAGACCAATGCCCATTCCACTTTCATGAAGCTAAGGGGTTAAGTAGCTTACTTTTAGAACAATGAAAAAAATCAATATTATTATCTTATTATGTTGTTGATTTTTCCATGTGCACATATTATTAAAAAATCATTTAATTTCTTTGTGAAAGAAGGAAGCAAGACCCATTGAAAAAAGAATGGGGAAAGAAAAACACATGAAAAAAAAACTAAAAAAAAAAAATTAACAAATTTTTTCACTATTTATGAAAAACTTCAATAAATTCAAAAATAATTGAATTAATGTTGAACTTACCCACATACTATGGTATTCATACATATTGGTAGCCCCACCACACCAACTTTTAATGAAATTGAAGTTGATCTTGAAAATTTAATAAAGTCGATTTGGGCACGTATCCCCTCAAAATTAGTTCTTTAGATTTTATGATTACTTTAATGGTTGTTGCTTCAAATCCAAATTCATATGTAGTTGATTTGATTAATTCAAACTTTATTTATTCAAATCGACCTCATCCATAATTCCTTCTACCAGAAAGGTTTTTGATATTTTTATTATTTCAAAACTGGGTTCCAAATCCCCATTGTAAGACCGAATTTTGCCCACAACAATTATTTACCCAAAACAGATAGGGGGTCAAATAAGGGATCAAACAGGGTATGCCATTAAGGATAACTTCCAAATTTTGCTCCCTACAATTATTTACCCAAAATAGATAGGGGCTCAAATAGGGGATCAAACAGGGCATGACTTTAAGGATAACTTTAGTATGAGTTTGTTTTCACCGGTTAACATCTGTACCTTTCGGATTAAGTTAGTGACCAACGGTTTTTGCCTGGTGCTGAGTGCTTGCCGTAAGGGTTCGGATTTCTATATCGCGGTGGAGACTGTAGAGACTGCGGTTACTTCAGAAACTCAGTGGGTAATAACAGAAACTGACGAATACTAGACTGAAACTGTCGGATTGGAGTTACTTCTCGTAGAAGAATAATAGTGACCGTTGGTCTTTGCGGCACTTGCGCCTTGGAAGAGAGGGTACGCTCGAACGTCTCCTCTCTGCAAGGCTTCGTCGTCTCGCGAGTGGGAGATTTGCGTTCGCTCGAGATCGCGGATGCGAGTTCACGTACAACAGCGTAAGTGCACTGAACTTGTTGCATTGTTTGCATTTTTTGAACAATTCTTTTAGTTATGACCTCTCTATAATTTGTTTTTTCTTCACTAGAAAAGAAAGAATTTTCAAGAAGGACCACGCGTAGAGAACATTAGATCTTCGTCTGGAACTCCATCGCTAAGGAGGCAACAAGTTGAGTAATATATAACTTGTGTGATTACAAAAGCGCATTTTCCATGTTTCTTTTTCGTTTTGTGATTGTGGCTGCATCGCTTTCGAGGCGAAACTCACAGTAGAACGACAAATTGTGGGGAAATACTACGGCCGTGGTTAGCAGGTTCGTGTACCGGAGCGCGTTTGCTTCGTGGATGTACGTGCTTGAAGCCATGTAAACGTCGTTTTAAGGTCACGCTTTTACGCTTCGGAAGGTGCTTGTTGGACACGCTTGGAGCTTGGAGGCCGTGAAGAGTACCAAACAACGTGTTGCAGGTTATGAACTTTATTCTTTCATGCTTCCTAAGCCATATCGGTCTGAGGAATAGGTAGGTGGAGGGGCTCTCTTTGTGCGTTGTGTTTGACGTTCTTCGGTCATGTATTGCTTACTTCCTTCTACAATGCAAGTAACGCCGTTGTTCTTGGCCTCTTGGATCCACGAAAAACAGATCCCCGATCATGAAGTGCAATTCCTGTTGGCGGGATCTGGACGGCCGCGCAGTTGCGACGACCTGTGGCCATATTTTCTGTATCTTTAAGGGGTCAAGAACTCTATGTGAACAATCAGATCATGGATCTCGTCGCGGCCGCTTGTTGTTTCTTCATTTCACCACATGTCCTCCTTGACTTCTTCTTAATCCAGGCACGGAAGACGCAAGCAAAATTGTCGACTCTGATGATTCTACATGTCCAATTTGCGAGGAGATTCTGAACAAAAGGTAACAGTACTGTCATGAGCGCGTGAAGATCAAAATCTAGCAGGCTGCAGCATAACAGGTTCTAATAGACAGGGAGGAGCCAAACGCACGTTTGCAAGTTTGAAGCTCTGTAGGTTGTGACGACAACAAGAGAGACGAGTGCAAGTTTCGTTGTAGTTTCTTGCTTTCATCAGCTTGTGTTGGATGCTGTGGGAACAGTAAAATGAAGCCCGTGGACTTGGTTCCTACTGACGAATGGATCAACGTGAGGTTCTTAGTTCCTCCTGAGCTTGCACTCGTTGTAGAATCCTGATGTACAGACCTTTGCCATGGACCAGTTCAGTACACTGTTCAAATCATCTGCAACACTATGAATCTTCATCATAATAATACGTCTCTTTAGGGATTACAATGCAAGGATTTTTTGCTGTTCAGCAAGTAGTTTTTGGGATATGTACCTACCCTAACAGCTATATGGCATTGGAGCTTGCACAAAAGTATACTGTATCTAATGCAAGTTATCTGAATGTCAATGAACCACTGCATTTTCTCTGACATTTGATTGAAAATGTTGCAGATGGTGATGGTTGGTGCACCTCCACAAGCCAGTATCCTCAAAGGGAACCTCTACCCCCTTGCTTTTTCTTTAACTTCTGTTTGGGTTGACATGCCTTTGAGACTCATAAAATTTCCTTCTCTGTCTGACAATGCATTACCAACAACACGTAATATATGAAGTCTCAAAGGCATGTCAACTCAAACAGATGTTTAAGTGTCTTAAACACATGTCAACATTCAAATGACCACAACATATATGAAGATTGGTTTGCTTATTGATCAATCCTTCAGTTATGAAGAGTGCGCTCAAAGGTGTTGGCTTCTGGATAGGGCAAAAGGATGTGGAACTCCAGGTCACAGTTAGAAAGGCCATCCAACTCCAAGAGAAATCTGAAAAAATGCAAGCGAAGTACTTGGAGAAGATGAAACAAGTTGAGGCTGCCTACATGGGGAAGCTACAACAACTGCATAAAGCCAGCATGCAGAAGATCCAGGCATTGGAAGAGGAGAGGCAAAATTTCATCAATGACAAAAATGAACTGCAGGATAAGTACACAGAAAAATCAAGGCACAACGATTATCCTTCTCCCATCAATGTGTACTACTACTTTGGTGTTCACAGGAGGCTGATTTGGTATGCTGATTAAGGTCTTCCTTCAGATGAGATTGGGGTTTTGGGTTTGTCTTTCATAATCAAGAACTGATCAAAACTAACTACTAATTGCACCAAATTGGATTGAATATTCAATTCAGAAATTTCTTTCTCTCATCTATGTTGGTAGCCTGATGGTACCTGCAATGTTAAGCTACTCATTAATTTTCTCTCTTTTGCAGGCAGAAAAGGAAGCTGGAAGAGATGTATGATGCTCTACGGAATCAATATGAGCAGCTAAAGCGATCTGGTGGTAAGGAGAAAGCAATCATAAAGTCGCCAAATCCATACTCCATTAATGTGCCAATACCCAGAGGTTTTGAAGACCCTCACAAGACCCAACTGGCTCTAGGTCTGATAACCAAAAACTATCTAACTTACTGGTTGCATGTGCAAATTGTATTTACTGCTTCTGCAATCTCTTTGTTCCAAATTCTATTCAGTTGTCCTTTGGAGTAACAGATGCCTACATAAATCCTGCTACATCTGTTGACATCTGCTCACCTGCATGTCCAGAGTCTCAAGGAGACCTATTTGATTTGTCAGTTCTACCACTCAGGCAATTGCCAGCTGCAGAAATTTGCCCAAGGTCCCCATCTCCTCCAAATCCTTTCAAGCCATCAACCTCATTTGTGCCAGTCACAGTAGGCTATCCTTCAAGCACATTCTGCAATTTACTGCGGTCTCCACCCAAGCAATGCCCTGAAGCTTGTCCAAAGGGGGTAACATGACAGCTGAACTCTCAGTCAACTCGATTGTCCAAGAACTCATCACTCTTGTTGTGTTTTCCCCCAACACCAGTGGGTATGTGGCTTCAAAAATTTGAGTTGATCTGAAGTAACTGATACATTTTTGCACACTCTCACTTTTATGATGTGTGTTAAGATTTTCCAAAGCAGCAACTGTATTGCTGGACTACTAAAATCCTGAATAGTCAAAATAAAGAGCTAATTGATCCATAAAGGCTGATCCCTGACATAAACCTTTACCTTCAGCGATGCCTATATACTAACATTGTTTCTACTTCTTTACATCTCAAGTGATCAAGTAGTCTACTCTACTTTAGGCACTAGAACAAAGTAATTACCCTGGTAAGTCTTTCATTTCAAGTGCAACCATAGAGAGTTATAAAAGGACGACAAACTGAACAAGTGAGATTATAGGAAAAATAATCCTTAAGAACAAGAAGGCAAGATTCAACTGGGCAATTGTGCTGTGTTTGGAGATTAGGGTTCAAGGTCAAGAGTTTCATTTACATGATTTGATAACATTTAAGTCTACACAGTATATGCTACAGAAAGTTCAGTTGAACTCTTACAGAAGGTATCAGGACCATTCATGAGGCCAAGGAAACTTATGCCGACTTTGCAGCAAATCACTTTCTTCCAAATGGCTGCTGCATTGCATGATTTTATCATGGTAGGAGATCTGACTTTCGAAAATGAAGAAAATTTCTTTCGGTCAACTGAGAGCAGATATAATTCAATTCTTGTGACATTTTGAAGGTCACTAGCAGAACATAGAAATACAGCTAGTGTCAAGCTGGCAATCAGAAAGAAGCTTGAATTCCTGACATTCACCAGAACTTGTTTCTGCTTGTTCATGCAGATTTGTTATACAGATCAGAGTTTGATTAGCTTATTCATGCAGATATGTTCTAAGGATCCAGATCTTGTTTAGCTTGTTCATGCAGATTTTTTTACAGGATCTAGGGCACACCAGAGTTGGAAAAGTGTTCATTGGACATTGCTACTTTTTGAAGCATACTCTACCTTCTTAAAGTAAATAAACAGGTTCATTCCATTGAATCCAAAGGAGAAATAATAGAGCCTACAGTTGAGATTGGCAGCTGCAACAATTGAGGAAGCGAGCAGCTTTATGGTTAGAGCCTGACACTATGTTTCTTCTCCGATCTTTAAGAGTTGTCATGATTTCCTTTCTGGCAATGGTTGCCTTTGCAAAATGAATTACATGAGAGAAGGGTTCTGGTTCTTTGGTGAATTGGCATGCATGTTCATCTCATGAGTGGATGGGGAGAAATGCATCCAGCTAGTTCCACCTCCCAGAAGGCAAAATCTCTGTGCTTATGGAGCCTGGGATTATCACTGTTGTGAGCATGCATGGAAATGACAGCATCTCTAAGAGGTAAGTGCTCTCTCTTATGACCCAATTGTAGACCATCATGTCACAAGCTTCACATAAAACTGAGATCAAAAACACTATTTCCTAAACCCAGGAGACAATCTGCTTGGTTTACTTGTATAAAGCATCTGGGATACTCTCAGAGAATGCCGTCTAATCTGTAAACTGGCACTCACTTTTCTCCTGGTGACAGACTCAAATTCCTTAGTCATAACGTTTTTGGTTCATGATTTCTTGAAGGTCTGACCTGTTTCTGGACATTCTAGACAGATTTGAACCAAAAACACAATCAAGACTATGGTGCATGGACCTGCACTGGTGGAAACAGGGAAAAATGTGACCACCATTGGCAAAGAAGGCAATTGAGTATGGTCTTAAGGCCCTGATGCCAGTGACCTCATGTATAATAGCTATAATGGTGATATTTTTTTGCCGATGAGAAAGCAATTCCCTAGAGTCTGCAGATGTACAATGAGCCTGTTATGGCAGTAGGAATACTGAAATCCATGCCATCAAAGTATGTCTCTCCCTCTGCTTCAACTCTCAGTCTTGGAAAAACCCACTGGACTTGGGATTTCATCAAGAAACCTATGGCAGTTCTAAGCTTCAATTGTCTGAAGCTCTCAAGAATCAGTGAGCAATCACTCATTGGTGACAAACTCTTTTGTCTGATGAAGACTAAAAAGAGCTTCTAGACAGCAGTGAAAATGTGTCTAGACAGTAATCTTTGAACTTCCAAACTAACAACATGCTCTAGAAACGCCTCCAACAAAATGAAAGTGCTCAACTCCAAGCTGAGCATCTCCAATCTGAGAACATTCTCAAAAAGCCCATTTCAGAGGCATTGTTGGTTACCCCCATGTGGGGGCCATGACTTGAAGAACTTGAACTGAAATCTGACCTGCACATTGACCCAAAGACAAAGATGATCTGAAGAACAAAGATCCAATCTGAACTAGACTAGAATGGATTCTGAAACCGATTTGCTACTGTGTCTAGATTCCTTCAGAAGCTAATTCTGAAACTAGTTAGCCCATAAGGATGAAAGGGGTGGTGCTTCATCAGCTCCTTGAAATGTGTGTGAAGTAGAAGTATGTAGGTTTTTAGTTCAAATAATCTTACATGTTGCCAGGCAGCACATGTTAAAAATGCCACAGTTGCAGGCAAAGACATAGAGAGAAGTGCTTTACAAATTGCTCTGAATCAAAATTGGAGCACAAAAGAAGAGAGAAGGCCTTGATGAGAACTGAGTGCACTCCAAAATTTTCTCTCTGCTGCACTGAAGCAAATGTATGATTTCTGGGGATGGGTGTGCTCTGTTGAAAGTTGACAAAAAAAATGGATGAGAGAATGGGAATGATAAAGAAAGTTGACAGTGGGATCATGAGAGAATAGGATTCACAAAGAAAATTGAGAGCGAAAGGATGAGAGAGCAGGAATGATATCAAATTGGTGAGAGAATAGGAAAAATCAAAGCAAGAGTTATCAGAAGCCCTCACAACCCAATCTTACAAAAGTTGTTACAAAGCTCTTTATGTCCGAGCCCCAAGCTCTCACCAACTCCTAACACATTCGAGATGCTAATGGTTACAATCAATATATAACCATCTGAAAAATGGAGATGAACATACTGCACCAAAACTATTACATGCAATGAGATAAATAAAATATCTTGTAGTTTTTCAAACATTGAAACATGCACAATGTACTACAAATATGAAAGATGTAAACATAACTTGTATGATGTTGATATCCTAGACTCCAAAATCACAGACTCCAAAACATGCTATTTCATTTCAACAAACATATACTGTTGTATTGGGGCAGCTTCAACATTCCTACCATTCCTTCACATACACAACACATCCTTTCCACATACCTACCACTCCTATGAAATGAAAGAAAGATGTGAAACTGTAAGATGTAATGGATGTGTTAATTTAGTCATGAAAGAAAGATGCCAAACAGAAAGATGTCATGGATGTGTTAGTCATGGATGAATCAAACACTTTGATTCTTGCATTTTAACATTGTATTTGACTTCTGAATTTTAAATTTTGTTTTTCAAAAATTGGACATTTTCTTTCATTTTTTAATAAATAAATAAAGATACATACCGATTTTTAACACTAGGAGGGGTACCCAACCTTATCCATCTACTGAAAACACTAATTTTTGTACACCCGGACGCTAACCTAATGAATTTTTTTTAATGTTAATATACTTTTCCCTAATGGGTAAATAAATTGAAATGAATTATATACCCTTACCCAAGGATATAGCAAAAATAATATACTTGCACAACATTGGTCGATACTACCAAGGTATTACCATACATATGAACTTTGGTTTAGTGCTATTAGCCTCCCTTCTTGTCAAATTCAACAAAATTAATTAAAAAACTGGATGAAAAGATGTCAAAAAAAATTCATGGGATTTTGATTCATTGTAAAAAAAGTTGTAGTACATATAGGTGAATAATTAAAAAGTTTCAAAGTTGAGCAATGAAAATGTGAACGTTGGTCCATGTTGCCTAAAGTGAGCCATAGCTCAAATTTCATAGGAGGAGGGAATAATCTTTGTAATTACAAAGTAGTGAGGACAAAACCTAGTCTAAATTTAAGATTAGAGCTTCATTCTTGAACAATAATTTGAAAATATCTTATGGAAGATCCATAATGATAGAAAAGAAAGGAAAAACAGACATGCATAAAAAACTAAAATCAAAATATTTGAAAACCCCATGTGTTAGACCTTTAAAACTTTAATTTAAGTGCTGAAAATGTCCATGTAACCTAAAATTAATTGATTTCAACACTTGCTTGCCAAAATTGACCATCTTATACATATAAGACACAGAACTAATGACAATTAATTAATGAGAAAAATGAATTGTTTTTGTGAAAATTAAGTTCCATTCAAATGAAAATATTAAATGACATATTTTCATGAATATCTACTGGATGATCCAGACTCCAGAGTTCATCAACCCACGTACACGCATGTTTTTTTCATCCATCTACCCGTTGTCAAAGTCGCTGTCTTTTCTTGGTGAGCCTGTTGCCTGTTTGCAAATTTTCAGATCTTTCGTTTGCTGCTCTCAAAGTTTCTCTCAGAGAGTTGAAGAGTTGAAGTGTTTTTTTGTTTTGGGATTGCTGGACGGGAAATTCTTCACCGATCAAGACGAACCGATTTTGATTGAGCTGGTCGGGAACCATGGTAAGCTGTGGCGCACGCACACACACACACACTCTCTCTCTCTCCCTGTGTTATCTCTCACGTCTCTGAATTGGAGCGAGGATTGATTGCAGTTTGAAAGCGGAATCCAGTCGGGGATCATAAAATTCGATATTGCTCTCTCAACTAGCACTGTATCTGGGGTCTTATCTTATGAAAGAGAAAACTAAAGCATCTATCACACCTAATTTCTATAGGGTTACGGATTTAGGGTTTAGATTTAGTTTCAATGCTCAGAAACATATTAGGGTCTGATTTTGTTTGTGAACAAACTTAGACGCATGCATAAATTAACATGCATAAATTTTGGAGGGAGACTGTTTTAGGATTTGTTGGATTTCTTGCTGTTTCTGTGTAGATAGATCTCTTTGATTTTGTATTGGCTCTGGAATCCTTAAGGTGGGGTTTTGAAACCCTAGAAGTTTTTTCAAATGTCCATTTTAGGGTTTCAATCCTCGCAGTCATCATATTCTGAAGGTTGTGACTTTTTGCTTCTGATCTGTGTCATCTGCATTGTTTAATGATATGTGTTTAAGGCGCAGGGCTTTGGTTTAGGACTTTTTCTTAAGAGAGATTATGCTCACCCTTTTGTGATTAAGAAGGCATAATGGAAGATTTGCTCCTATTTTCTCTGTTTCTGTAAGCTTGTATAGTTCTATAGAATCAGTTGGATGTCTAGGAGGTGCAAGATCTTACATGAGGTGCCAAAGGATCACCATTGCACACTAAAGCTAAGAAGGATTTGATGATATGTGGAACTGATGAGCACCAACTGGATTGGCTTTTCTGAATGTGCCCTGATAACTTGTAAAACTCTGTGTTACAGTCAACCCTTGCAGCAGCAAGGGCAGACAACTTTTACTATCCGCCAGAATGGACTCCAGAGCAGGTAATAAAACACTGCTACTGCTATTAATTATGCTGGAGTGTAGGGATTTGACTTTTGGCTATCAGGAACTACCAATAGGATGAAAGCATTTAAGTGGTTGGATAACTGGTGGATTTCTTTTTGCATGCTTTGGGTTTGTGTGCTGATGAAGTTCTGCACGTATGCATATGAAACTTTGATTAGAATGCTCATGTGCTCTGCTCAAATGGTGTAACAGCTACTGTGATCTAATGGCAGTCTTGTTTTATAAATGCCTTAGGGAGGTCTCAACAAGTTCCATGGCCAACATGCTTTGCGGGAGCGAGCCAAAAAGATCGACCAGGGCATCCTGGTTATCCGGTATCTGTCAATGACTTCACTTTCCAATTTTTCCTTGAGACTATTTTGCAGTGTTTGAGCACTTTGCCATGGGGGTTCAGTCTTCAATATTTCTCAGTAGTGTGTGTATTAGGAGTTTTGTTGGTTATTTGTGGCATAATCAGGAACCCCTAGGAGTATCTGTAGACAGGATGGTTATTTTGACATCCGAATGAGCTGAAGGCTTATTTTGCTGGGATCAGGTTCGAGATGCCATACAATATCTGGTGTGGAGGATGCCAGTCCATGATTGCCAAGGGTGTACGTTTCAATGCTGAGAAGAAGCAAGTTGGCAACTATTATTCAACCAAGGTGCAATTTCCATTTTTTGTATTTGCTCTCTATATGCAATTACCATTGTTTCTATATGGTGGTTAATCACATGGAACAATGGAGTGGTATGACAAATTGACCAGAAGAAAGGTTTATTTTGAGGATCTTTTGATCCACCTTTCTTCTGGTCCATATGTAAAGGACAGTGTCATCAAAGAGGGATTAACATGGAACAGGGGCTGCATCATTTGTGTTGGTGCTCATGGGTATGCAATTCAGTTTCATGGGATAAAGCAGCATGTTACTTGAATCCAACTATTCTGGGAGGTCTAACCATAATAATTGTTGACAACAAAGTCATGCTATGAGACTTGAAGGTTGTTATTGAAGAGGTACTGTTATTGAGTAATTATGGTCACAAAGTTCCTTGGACATGGTTGTACTAAGTGCCTCTATTCGTCTGATAAGATGTTGTAATCTGTTGTGCATTTGATATGAAGCTTCTGGCTTTTGCTTTGGGTATATGGTATGATGACTCTGTATTTGGGTGCCTCTTTTGACATTCAGATATGGAGCTTCAAGATGAAAGCAGCCTGTTGCAAGCAGGAGATAGAGATTCAAACAGACCCCAAGAACTGCGAGTATGTTGTAGTCAGTGGGGCTGAGAAAAAGACGGAGGACTATGATGAAGTTGATGCTGAGACAGTCCTATTGCCTGCTGCAGAAGGTGTGCCTTATGTCATTTGGTCTGTGCCTGAAATGATTTGTGACTTTCAGGCGTTCATGATGCATTGATGGTGCCCAAGTTAATTGTTTGTTCAGGAGGGATGATATACATACCAGAAGTTGTTGATGAACATTTCTGCATCTCACTGCAGCTTTCCATTAATGAGCAGATGGTACTGAATGATTCTGTTTTCTCCAAACAATGTAGACAGAGGGAAATTGGTTGATCCCTTCTACCAGTTGGAGCACATGGGTGAGGATGTGGCAAAGGGAAAACAGGCAGCACCTTTACTTGTCAGACTGCAGCGTTCCTCTGATTTAAAACACAGCGACAACTATGCTCGCAATAAAGCTCTTCGTGCAGACCTCCGGGTATGCCTATAGTTCCATCTCAATTGTGTTTATGGGTTTGAAAGATCTTTAAAAAGCTATCATGTAAGTTGAATACTTCTCATCTCAACTGTGGAATAAAAGAGGGGGTCAGTTCCCAAATGGGACTTGCCAGTGTTGAAATTTTTTATCTTCAACATTCTTAGGCTCAAAAGAAGCGAGTCGCCAAGGAGGAGGCAGAGGCAAGGAAGAAGGGTCTGGGAATTCGCTTACTTCCAGTTACACAAGATGACATCACTCAAGCTGCAAATGTTGCATTTTCCCACAAGTTTGATATAAATCGACGGAACAAGCGTGCAGCCATCCATGCATCTTCCATTTTCTCCACAAATCTGACAGAGCAGCCTTATCAGAGTGCAGCTCCAAAGTCAAATCATGTGCAAAAACTGGACCTGCTTGCCAAGCGACGCAAACTGGATGCTGCTGGCATAAGAGATTCAGTTTGTGGTAAATTCAAGCCTTCATCAAGGAGTAAGGTTGAAAGGAATATGCAACTCTCCACCTTGAAACCATCAGTGAAGATCAAGCTTGCTTGACTGTTGTGTTTCAAAACAAGGGTAGATGTAGAATATTCTTCTTCAGGTTGATAGAAATGTACAGTATGCCATGTTGATTGTGCAGGAAATGCAGAATCTTTAAGTTTATGCAAATTATCACTAAACATCTTGTTCACATCTTAAAGGAACTGACCTGCGGAAGTACCCAAACCCTGATGCACAATGGATTTTACTGTTCCATAAAAGGCTCCCAGCTACTCTAGGTATTTTGGTTGTAATCTCTGCTTGAGGATTAAATTTTTGGATCTAGTTTAGGGTGAAAACCTTCCCCTTCTACTGTACAAAATGATAATGGTTTTATGATCCAGTTAAAGGGCTACAATCTGCAGATATACGATATGTTCAGAATTTCATGAGATGGTCAACCTGCATGATCAGAATTTCATGAGATGGTTAACCTGCATGATCTTCAGGAATGTGTTTTGAAGTGTGGCTAGCCATTCCTAAACCCTAAACACTAAAAAAGCTCATATTAACCAATTGGTTGAAATGAAACCCTAATGCACCAGCTTCTGGTAACAATGGTGATCTTTTACATAAAGTACTCTAACCATTAGTATGAAACTTCAATTAGAATTGTAGGCACTCCAAATTTGGATCTCTTCCAAGCTCCCCATGAATTGCTCTGGGAGCTTTGTGAAAGAATAGTGTGAAAGAGCTAAGCTCAAAAATTCTTTCAAAAGTTCTTTCTTTCAGTTGTATTATAAGGTGGCTGTAATTTGTTCAAACCACAAACTCTCCATAAACAGGTCATGCACTCTCTTTGGTTGTAGAATGAAATCGAGCTGTTTTCATTATTCACAGGAACCAGCCATAACTTTTCAAGCTTTCTAGCAGCCCACATTTGCAAAACATGTGTGTTTTGAACACTTAAAATTTCCCGGTTCAAACGCTACAACTATGTGCATTGACCACCCCACATGTGATTATAAGATGAACAAAATCCCAAACAGAAAATGGAGGTCTACGTAGCTGCAAAGGATTGAAAGAGATGCTCAGATCTCACTTGTTGGTCAAAGTAAATATTGGAAGGAATCTCCCTTGCAGGGAAGACAGTCCTATCCACCTTCCTTGTGTGGAAGACAATAATACTATGTCCACCAAGTTCTTTGTGTGGAAGACAATCCCATCCACAAGCAAAGTTGACACAGGAAACCAACTCGCTACCAACATGAAGCTAGGCTTGGTCATGCACCACTTCAACGTCTTCAATCACCTTGCATAATGATCCTCATCCCAGTTCTTAAAATCCCTGACTCCATTGGAAAACACTCTCCAATCCCTTGCAGTTCCTGAGGTAGTATTAAGTATGTCACTTGCAGAGGAGAAAGAAGCTTTCTCAGTCTCAGTAGCAGGTGCTGCAGCAGCAGGTGCTTGTGGGTTTTCTGTGAACTGTTCCTCACTGCCCTCCAAGTTGATTTCATCTTCATCGGAAGCTGGAGAATCTCCAGGTTCAGAAGTTTCAGGCATTGTTCTAGTCGCTTCTTCAAGATTGTCTCTCGATTGCTCCATTGCAACTGCTGCTTCAGATAATTCACTTCCAGGAATACTCTCCTGATCTCCTGCAGCATGAAAAAAATTCGTCTTGCTTCCAATTGTCTTGTTTCCAAACTTTGCGCCACGATCAAGCGAGTATCCTAACGTCACGAAGGTTGACACTTCGGACGACTGCTTTCGAGAAGCGATCATCGGAACAATGTTTTCACCACGTCTAGAAGACGACGATGCAGCAGCTGCAGCTGCACGAAGAGTACCACGCCGTCTCTGCTCTACCTCAAACTTGCTGCTCCTATTGTCGTCTCCGAATCTACTACCACCGTCACCCAATCTCATCAACACATGCAGAGCATCCATCCTGCTGCAAACCACCATGATGTTCAAGATATCTAAGCTCGAAGTCTTCTATCAAATTCCCAATGCTCCCTCACACTCCCGGCATCAACTTAGTTGCAAAGAATTGAAATCCGAGAGCCTGCCACGCTCTGGAATGGAGTTCGAGAACGGTTACGCCTGTGATCCGAGCAGCTCGCAGAGGAGAAGATCGCATGCGTCTGCGCAGACAAGCGGCCGCAGCAGTAGCCCCACAAATGCCAGGACGCGGATGGACGCCGGCGCGGAGACGGCCAAGTGTCGCAGGCGACACGCAGCAGCTTATCGGATAACACAAAATACTTTCCCATATTTTTCGTCGAACAAATCACAAAATTTGTTTTAAAAAAATCATTAAATGCAAGTATGCCAAAAAAACTCATGTAGCACTAATTTTTCTAACGTTTGGAAAAAATAATCCAAACTGAAGAAAACTGGCAGAAAAAAAAAAAAAAAAAAAATTTACCAAAAAAATAAAAACAGTGGGCAAAGGGGGAAAAGTATGATA
>Ga0116227_10008832_pt1 | contig 18705 bp, 19 predicted proteins | sample S1TSphgellanicum_FD_89693 | JGI IMG/M metagenome (GOLD analysis project Ga0116227, IMG submission 89693) | Host-associated microbial communities from peat moss isolated from Minnesota, USA - S1T2_Fb - Sphagnum magellanicum MG | ecosystem: Host-associated > Plants > Peat moss > Unclassified... | reverse complement strand
GTGGTTAAGAATAGCCAAAAGGCTATGATAAAAATATGGTGTTAAAAATATTATGGAAAATAAGCAAGACAAAAATGAAAAAACGACTATGATTGATCTAGTTTTCATGTCACTGTAACCATTCCGCAATAGTATCGATAGTCTAGACCGGTACATAAACCTTCATAAACCTTTTCCTCTTGATTTGCAATGGGATCTCCTCTTCTTCTTCATTAAAGTCCACTACACCGTTGGTTACATAGTCCAATTTGCCGACTTCTTCTTAATAGCAAGGCAGACTACTTAGTTTTCACCATTCAACGCATCCTAGATTTTTTGCAGTTATAAACTATCACTGAAGCATAGCCTAGGACTCAACATGTAATTGCAACTCCTCACTGAGCTTATCTTTACTCTAAATAAATGTTTCATTCACTATGACATTCACATTGCCAATGTCATCCTATCACAATATTTATTTAATTGTTAAGTTGTCTCGAATTAATCTTATGTTCATAAGGCTTGAAGATCGTTTTATCTCTAATGGACTTTTCATTGACACCATGTCAACTGCTTCATTAATTTCAAACATTATTGCTACTCATTAAATATTAGAACAAGACCCATGTTTTGTTGAACACCACAAATTTTGGTGTTTGCTTCTACCCCTAACCCTCTAGAAATTTCTCACCCTTAATTACACAATTGAGGTTAAAAAACTATGATTACCAACTTTTTACTAAAGAAAAAAACTAACCTAACACCTTGTTCACCAATATCATATTTTGGAAAAGAAAAAAACCCATCCATGTAACCAAACGCATTCATCATTCCTTATGAAGTTGCTAAAAACCCCTAATAACCTTACCACACTCAAATAACCTTGATGTAACTCTTAATAATTGAAACTACTACACATGGTTATGTTGGTATGGCTCACAATCCCCCATTAATTAAAGGTAGTATTGTAATGCCCGATGCCACCTTTGCCCTTGTTTTTTCATCTACTTGGCTTAACCAAACATAATTCTTAATCAAAGAATTCACCTTTTTCACCGCAAAAAATGATAAGTTTACATATGAAACTACATATCATATAGACGCAAGGATCACTTGATTTGCCACCAAAAGTTTTGCTACAAATGACAACTTTTTAGACCTCCATGCTATTTGTTTTCCTTTTATTAATTATAAGATCTTGTTGTCCTTTTCCTTTCATGGCATATTGTAGTTAATGGGAAAACCCAGCTATTTGTTTACCTTGCCATTCGCCAACCAAACTAATATTTTATCTTCTCCCTAAGCCCATTCTCTTGGTTTTTTAGATGCCGATGTATCGCACATGTCTTATGCAAGTTGAGCTTTCCTCTTGATGCATCACAAAATGTTTGCAAAACTTGAAATATTTTTTGCTAACTATTTGGGATGCCTTTAAAAAATAATGTTGTGCTATTTGCAAACATCTAGTCCCGAATTTGCTTGCCATCTAGAAGAATCAATCCTTCTATTTTGTATGTAGGATTTGAACATGTATCCCAAAACATCTACTACAAACATATATACAAATATGGTGTAAAAGGGCATCCTTGACAAACTACCTTTTCCATTATAAATGTTTCTCCTTTCTCTCCATTCACCACCATGATGTTTTAGCCTTGTTGTACGATGATGTAATCCAGCTAATGCATTGATATGAAAAACCAAGATTTTTCATGTTCTCTTAAAGAAATGTCTAATTGACTTTATCGTATGTTTTTTCAAAATCTAAAAGAAGCATGATTAAATCCTGATCACTCTTTTTAGCCCATTCCATAACTCCAAAGGCCATAAACACATTGTCCAAAATACACCTACTTTCGACAAAACATGTTTGTCTTAGCTTTATTCATGAAAATAACAAAGGTTGAAATCTATTAGCCAAAGTCTTTGAAGTAATTTTGTATGTAGACCTTAAGACCAAAATTGATCTATAATTAGCTATAACATTTTGTTCCCCTTGTTTTGGTATGAATATTTGTAGGCTTATATTCAGAGCCTCTCCCTGTGCATAAGCCCTTTTTGGAAGGTTTATGATGTCATTCCCTACTTTAGGCCATGCTTCTTGGAAAAATTCCATTGGGATTCCATTTACTCCCGTAGCCTTATGTTTAGCTAGGTCTAAAGTTGTTTTCCTCATTTTTCCATTTGTGAATTGTTGTAGTAGAATCCTATTTTGTTTTTTAGTTACCACAATAGGTGCACTTATGAGACATTGTTTCCTAGCTTGAACATTGTTCTGCACTTTTAAATCTTTAGTGTACAAGTGGTGATAGAAGGATTGTACATACTTGGTTACGTCATCCTTTTCAATGAGTATTTGGCTTCCATGAAGCAACCCATTAAACATCGTATACAACCTATGACCCTTGTGGAATTCAAAGAATTCCCTTGAACACCTATCCCACCCCAAGGTCCATTTGGCTACCATAAAATTATTTGTGGACTCCATCTTGTTCATTTTTGTTTTTCCAACAACTCCTACACCTTATTAAGATTGTCCCAAGCTTGTGCACTTTCCCAATCTGATATGAGCTTTTCTTCAATTGATTTTATGTTTACAAATTACTTTTCGTAAAACAAGAATGAAATGAAGTTAGGGTTTGGGGGAAAAATCTGGACATCAAGGATTTGGAGCTTTGGAAGGGATCAAGGTAGGAGAACCAAAAAGATAAAATGTGATCGAGCTTTCCTTCAAGAAATTTTTTCAGTTTAAACATGTAGTTAGCCGTTCAACCCTTGTTCAAAACCAATGCCATACGAATTATAGGGCTTAAAAGAGAAGAGCTTTAAAGTGAAATTTTTCAACTCAAAGAACTCTATCAAATAGCTTTTGGGTACAACTTTCTCATCATTCCTACCCATTGTTCCTTCATTTTCTCAATACCTCACATCAATCTTGTGATCAATAACATCACAATTATCCTTCCTTGGATAGTTTAGTGCATTCCATAGTATAGAACAATTTGTGGCAATGTGTTCAATTATTGTTTATTTGAAAAGCATTTTTGAATTCAACATTTCTCTTCATGGACATACATTCTTGATTGTTTCAACCCAAAAAAATCACATATTTTTTCATCTTGTAATTACCATTTCATACATCTAATGTTGTTTAAAACAACTTTTCCAACAAAGAGTTCATTTGTCATCCTTTTCTTTGGGTCAATTGAAAGGATTCTAAAACATGGGTTTGCATGCTCATAAACATGTTGCATTGACAAGGTTTGAGAATGTCTTTCGACTAAAGAATATTGCTTCTATTTGATCCCACCTTTCGAAAAAGAATGGAGCCATCACTACAAATAAATTGAATATTACACAATTCTTTATTAACGTCACAATGATTACACAGATTTACGACTGTAATCATATCAAATCCTTCTTGCCTTAGAGCTATCACACTCACATATTATAGTCAAATTATTCTGCACAATTTTAATGGATCCTCAACTTGCTTTTAAGAATCTTGTTATTTTTTTAACACAATTCAGACATCAGTTTAACTATAAACTACCAAAAGCCAAAAAAAAAGAAATAACAAAAAATCTTTTAAGATTTCCATCATTCATATCCCTTTTAATGTATTTTTTCAATTCAAAATCAAATGCAACAAAACATTCTTTCATTATAAAAAAAAACTATTGACATTAATTTGTTCCAACCTAGGTTATATTAACAACATAGTCATTGTAAAACTATTGCTACGTACAAAGTTGTTGAACCAAATTTTCGTAGGATACGTGGCAACTTTCAAATGGTTCTATTACTTCAATTAATATGATGAAGAAATAACAATTGTTAGATGGTCCCACGAAAATTAAAAGATGGCTAGCGACTGCCAATCATTTTTTAATAACCAATTGAAGGAAATCGTAAAAACTTCTTGGTGGTCGTTAGGGGTTTTTTGGTTTTAGTGTTGATGAAAATGTCTAGTAATTGCCAAGCGTTTTTTGGATTGAAAATCGTAGAAAACGCTTGGTGGTCGCCAAAGGTTTTTTGGATCCAATGTCAATGAAAACACCTAGTAGCTACTAGGTGTTTTCCAAATAATAAATAAATAAAAACACATGGCAGGCGCCAAACATTCACTAGATCTGAAATCCATGAAAATGCCTAATGGTCACCAAGTGTTTTTTGGATCAAAAATCATAGCTGCTAGATGTTTCTTGGATCAAAAATGCTAGAAAATGCCTAGCGGCTACCATGCAATTTCTGGATTGAAAATCATAGAAAATGTTTGGTAGTGATTAAGCAATTTTTGGATAGGAAATGCTAAAAAACTCTTGGTAGCCATTAGGCATTTTCTAGATTGAAAATGCTAGAAAATGCTTAGCGGCCGTTAAACATTTTCTAGATTGAAAAATGTTAGAAAATGCCTTGAAGCCACTAAGTGGTTTCTAGATCAAAAAACATAAAAAACGTCTAATAACCGCTAGGTGTTTTCTAGGTTGGAAATTGTAGCAAATGTTTGGTTGTCGCTAAACACTTTTTGGATCAAAGAAAAACAAAAATCCTAGAGAATGGTTAGTAGCTGCTAATAGTTTTTTTGATACCCGATTGAGGATAAACATAAAAAATGCCTAGAAACCACCAGGCGATTCTTGCAATTCCTTTAAATTGGAAACCTAAAAATTCCTAGCGGCCGTCATGCGTTCTCTCCGACTCTATAGAAATGGCTTTTTCTATATGGCCCTTATGCAATGATCTAGAAAATGTTTTCTAGGCCAAAGTAATTATGTGAAATCCAGTGTATTTTAATATATTATTTTAGAACTTTCTTTGTAATTTGTTGGGTGAAATATGGTTTTTTTTAATGTAACATTTTCAAAAAATAATAATAATTAGTGGACATTCAATTGAATTAAATATAAACAAAAATCCTTCCTAGTGGGATGGGTGGTTCATTGAAAGGTTTGTCATTTTTTTTTCAATTTTTCATTTTGATGTAGTAATAATCATCTAAAAATTTTGTGAACGTTGGGTGTTTAGTAGGTAAATTATATTTAGGAATGGTGAAAACATGACCACAAATATGCATGTTGGTGACATAATTTCTCTTTGGGATTTGAGCAATGATTGAAGGGTTCGAATCAAAGTAGGGTAGTGTAAGGATCCATCGCTGGTTCTAATCTATGGTGCTTGTGGAGTGGAAAATTGTATAGTTGTCACCATCATATCCGTGATTGAGGCATTTGAGCAACAAAGATTCTTTTGCCCAACTCTAATTACACAATATTATGGATCCTCAGTGGGAAATGATTGCTCTTGGCTTGTATTTCCATGTTGGAGGAGAAACTTGTATTTCTATTGGAAGAAGGCATTCAAGAAGGGGGTTTTAGCAATTTGCAAAAAAGAAGAGTAGAGATCACATTTTCTCCTCATCCTTACGATCTAAAGGATTTGATGTTGATGAGGAAATTAACAATACGATACCCTCTTCAAGAAAAATTCGATGGATACATGTGTAAAATTTTTAATGATTCTAGTAGTGATGGCACTATGAGAAGAGGTTTTTTTTTCTATGACTGAAAAGTGGAATGAGGAAGGAAATGGCAAAAAAGAATAAGAATAAACTAATAATGAAAACAAAGGAAGGAACTCTCACATCACGTTAAAAGGTAGGTGTGTTTGGCAAGGTGTGGAATGTGAGCTTGTGGATGATGTTGGGTTCATTGTTGCAAGTGGTTGTGTAATAGCTTGTGACCTAAGGGAGGTAGTTCCTGATAATCAACTTGGTGAAGATCATGTCAGAGCGAGTATTTTGTATTGCCCGAATAATATTTCAGCGGTTATGACAATTTAAAAGTGGTTGTTGGCACAAACCATTGTGGATGGGTATTCCCTAAGATAATTTTTTGTATCTTATGATGAAACCAAAATTCAAATTGTTGATGAAGAAGGAAAAATTGTTGTAAGGAAGAAACAATATATTTTTCAAAAGAAGAAGCAAGGTGTTGGACATTCTAATCAATTAATGTCAAGGATTGATCAACTGTTATCCCAAGAATTTTTTTGGAACGTGAGTTCCACATTATGTTGTGCACAAAATTGTTGTCAACATTTTCCTAGCAAGAAAACAAAGTTGTTGAAAGAAAATTTTTGGGGCCTATCCTTTGAAAAGTGCAAAACGTATGGCATGGATATTCCAAAAAGGTTGCATGTGAAAGCAAACATGAAGTAATGAAAGTTTATCATGATTCAAGAAATAGACATCTATGAAATGACACGTTATAAGATCGTTGGATTGTCCAAATTGACATACATGTTATACAAAGCAGATTCCAAACGAGGATGTAGATTTTTACCTCATGGAAACAAAGGCTCACATAAACTCCAAACTCCAACAAAGTAGGCAAAATCAAATGTTCAATTGCTAATTAACTTGAATGCTAACATAATGCCACATCAATTGAAAGGAATAAAAAATGGTAAACATGATGTTTGATGGCTCTCACCTGATACGTGGAGGAGCCTTTGAAAGCGAAGTGATCAACTAAATGATAATGTATAGAAATTAGAGGAACATGCGAATATGATTATTTCTTTGAGTTTAGTTCTCAATGTTTAAATTGTGATGTGTTTTGTAATTTGATCATTTTTTCGAATTACATTTTCACAGATCAACAAGGAGTTAAACATTGGAAGTATTTCGCAGTCTACGATGAGTGAGTTGAAGAAGAAACACCATTTCAATGTTGATGTAAAAAATAGAGACTCTATTTTTGCAAAATGTACTATGTGCGAATCACTAAAGGATTTAATATCAAAATTGGAAAATAATAATAATGATGTGAAAGAATATGAACTAAAGTTGAAAAAACACCTCTTACATCAAGAGTCATACAAAAGCTTGTACCATACTTGGAGGTTCGAGTTTATGCAATCCAAAGATGAATTCCTCTTATTTATCCATAACAAAATGGATCATACAAAAATTACATTCTAAAGGTTATAGGTGGTGAACAAAATAATTTGTGGGCTTGGACAATTGCCCATTACATTGATGGGTATGATAGCCCATGGTCATGACAATGAGATATGCATAATATTCCAATAAGTTGTGGCCTAATGATCCCAATTTTACAATTGTGTCATTGTTGTGGGTTCTTTGGAAAAAGCTCCAACTTGTGAGTCCAAAATGTTGTTTGAACACCTTCCCCAAAACGCACTTTTTGCACATCTTTTGCAAGGAAAATCTTGCTATATAATTGAATTAAAGACACTAAGTGAAAGTGTGGGGCCCAAATCGTTACCAAAAAAATTTCTTACTTCAAATGGATAACTATATGAAGGAGAATAAAAATAGGTATTTGTTAGTTTCTTTCGTTGTTGACGAGGAGGAGGTTAAGCTAGGATTCCTTGTGGTTGGCCATACACATGAAGATATTGATGGATGTTTTGGATATTTGTCCAAAATGTTGAAAGAATAGAACAATTATATTTTAACATATTTGATGAAGGCTTTCATGGTCTCGCAAGAAAGACCTTTCATTTTGCAATTGATTCAAGAAATTCCAATTTTAAAACCTAGGTCCTTGGTTGTTTAAAGGATGGTAAGGAAACTTTGGTAGGGCATATTGATATGCATATTTTTAGATTTTTTGTGGATTTGTCTAGCTAGCTAATGATGTAGTACAAAGTTTCACCAATCGATAACATTTGGAGTCCCACAAAGGGGTCTCAATCCAATTATGGAAAGTTAATGCGGATGGATCTCCAAAGTTGCCTATTGAGGTTCCTAACCCTGTTCCATATTGCCCAATTTGGGGCCAAAATGCAATGAGGTCAATGGAAAAAGATAAATTTATCAATGCTGGATTGTCTAAACATGTGGAATTCTGGAAACAAGGCATTGAACAAAGTGTAACTTCTGTGATAAAGATGAGTCCATATGTGGATTATTGGGAGGATATTTTATTACATTTGTCAAAACCTTTACCTATTCAAGGGTGCACTCTTTTGGATGGGTTTTAGCCTTATAGCAATTGGAAGCTGAATTATGCAAGAGCTAAATTGCCATCCACAACATCGGTTGTTGATTTGGAAAATCCGGTCATTTGTCCTTATTGTGGGCCCAAGAACTTGAAGCCAATTCCCACATACACCCCATTTAGAAATATCAACAATGGAGATTTTGTTCTCATGAAGCCTTGTGATCCTTTCCTTATCCTTGTTTGGTTGGGAAAAACACATAGTGATGTTGTCAAGGATGATCCAAATGAATTTTCAAAATGGTGGGTCCTAGTGAAGAAAGAGTCAAATTTAGATGAACAACATTTGTATAAAGATTGTTGGAATGACAAGTGGAAATGTGATTTGGCAAATCTAGAATAGTGGCTCGAGATTGTAGCTATTATTTTCTTTTTTTCTTCATGGAAAAATATGACAAAAAAAATCAAATTACTATTCTTGATAATTGTTCTTCTCAAACAAAAGTGAATCTCGAGTCTGTTAATGCATCCAATAATTTGTAAAGTATATTTGTGTTATTTGATGAATTTAGTTATAATATATCAAATTACTCATAAATGTTTTTTAGTATCCATAATTAGTAACAATCTATTGATTAATTCATTGCTAGCATTGGTGTATTTTAATGTGTGAAGTTTTTTATGATTGTGTTTTTAGGTGAAGTTAAAAACTAAACCTCTAATTCTTTGCTTTTCAAACTAATAATCTATTTTTGGTGCACCTGGTGGACACAAGGACAAATGATACATAAAATTTTAATTTACTAAAAATTGTTTCATTATGAGCACCATTTTTGGATTCGTAAATAGACATGGTAGATAGGCATGGATTCATGGATAGGCACAGTTGCCTTTTTTTGAAACTTAATGGATTGAGTTTATCTTTGTGATTATTGGTTATATTATCGATACATTTTTATTATTTTTATTTGATGTATCATTTAATAGTGAAATAATAGATTGTTATGTTTGATGAGGTGTAATTTTGTTCATCATAAATAATTTTAAGTACAATGTTCTCCATAGTCATGATCAATGATCTTTGTTGTTGCACTTGAACCCTAATCCCTAGTGGCCATTAGGCATTTGTTTTCTCGTTTCATGACATTGATTCCGAATTTATTATGGGTTTTTATATTTTTGGGTTCTTTTGTGTTGGATTTGGCATATTTTAAAACAATGTTTTGATCATCAAAAACAATGTGTGGCATTAATGTGGTATTAAGGAATTTGATTATTACAAAAATTTATGTGTGTATATTTTTAGATACTAATTATTGATTTTTTTTAGGGACCTTAACCCTAATTCCTCGTGGCCACCAAGTATCTACTTTTCTCTTTCATGGTATGAGTAACAACTTTGGATCCACAGACATTATTGCGATTGATGAATTGGCACATATTGTGCCTATTTTTTAAATTTAATAATAAAATTAAATTGTTTATTATGAATAGGAGTATAATTTGACTTCCAACATTGATAATGAATAACCTATAATTTTCCCTTTGTGGGCATTAAACAAAATACTTTTTTCATCATATGAATATATTCATTTTGAAACTAATATATTATATTTATTATTCATTTTGTGCCCCTTAATGTATTAAAAACAATGATTGAAAATGTTGTAGAAAAAAATGTTATAAATTCTTTTGAGATTCAATGTATACATGGATGCAAGATTGTTGTTTTCATTTGAATGTAAAGTTACAATTTTTAAATTTGCTAACCATTAGGTGGAGTTCATACCATTAACAATTCAGTCCTAAATTAATTAAATGTGTTACATGTGTCATACATTGATTAGTTGCATTGTAGTTGTAAGGATAGTTACATATAAAGTGCAACTACATTTGAATTAGTATGTATGGATGAACATGTGTATTGACACCATATATACATGTTGCATATGTAATGTGTCATGCACCTAAATGTCATGTGCGACTTGTCTTAACCAACTACCTAAATTTGTAGTTGCATGTAACTAAATTTTTTTTGCAAACAAGAATTGTAAAAACCAAGATTTTTAATAAACTAAATGCAACATGTTGCAACACTATTTTAGGTCAAATGAAAAAATAAAATGAACCCACAATTCGAAGCATTTGACAAGCCAAAGAAAAATACATGTGAAAATTGTGTCTCATGTTTTGCCCACCATAATAAAATGATCTTCAATTTTAAACAGTCTCCCATTTAATTATCAATATAATTATAACTCCCTTTTTCAAGGTTGACATGATGGCATCATCGTAGAAACCATTTACCCAAATAATGTACCATCATCTTCATTGTTTCTTGGCTCCATTAATGTTCTCACAAAATTCAAATGAAATTATACTTGCAATAAAAACAAATACACCAATTTATTATCATATTCTACAACAATTTTGACTTGCCACATAATTATCCACAATGTTGTGCATAATTTTCATGTTCTTGAATTATGAAACAAGCGTGATAGCTAACATGTTGTGGGTTTTGCCATAAATGTAAGGCCCACTTTAGATGGGGTCCAAGGTCTAAATTCCTAGGAACCAAGTTGGATTCATTTGAAGCAAATTGAATCCTTGAGTTGGACCTTGCCTTGGACCCTAGCTTGAATCTTTGTTTTTCAAATTTTGAACTCTTTGTTTTAGCTTCTTTTTTTTGGTACGAACCAAGTGATTTTCCTTCCAAAATAGTGCCATGTTGATTTAGCATGGATTTGCCATTTTTTGGTCTTGGACCCTCATCTAAAAGGCCATGGGTCCAATGTATGGCTTTCATCCAATAGGATTGCTCTATTTCATTGGACCCTAGACCTTGGACCCTCATCCAAAGTGGCCTTAAGAGTTTGAAAATGCCAGGAAAGGGGCCAATACATTGCAACCTTGTGCCATCACAATTGTTCATAATTTGAACTTTGCAAGTGGACTTATTCTAGTGGACTTATTCTAACAGTCGCCTCACCCATTCCTTTTATTTAAGCCTCAGCCAATATTTCTCACATAAAAAAATGGCTTACATATTGTTTCCTAATCCCTAATCATAAATTTGAAAATTAGGAATTAAGAGGTAGGAAATTACTTAAATAAAATCACTGGATTCATTCATTCCTTCTAGGGAATCAAGAAAAAAAATATTGTGCAATGTCTTTTGTATGCACTGGATCTTATGAATATATATATTGACTCATAACCAATTAGTTATCTTGAACCAACATAAACTTGACTATATTTCATCCAAAAAATAGTGTAATGCACCAATGAACACTATTTCTTTTAGTTTGTTTATATCCAAAGTGGCAGTCATTCGTAAGAAGATTTAGCCAAATCTGGCTATAAACCGGAAATAAAGTACAAATCTTTAGTCATCCTTCTATAGTTTTGGCTACTCATTGAAATCCAAATATCCTAATATGTTGATTTTTTATTTTATTTTTCTCATTTCTGGCAACTGAAGACATCTGAAATCTTTTTTTTAAAAAAAAATTTCATTGTTAATTTAGCTTTTTGGCGAAATTGGCTGGTTGTGGGATGCTCTAATCTATCTATGAAGGAAGGTAGTTTGTTTTGTTGTAGTTATGAGATCCAACGAACCAGGATACTTCAAATTGTGCTTTTGGTTTCTTTGGAAAGCTCTCAACAAGGAGGGGTGCATAGGCTTGGTTCCATGGCGTTTGGACTTGCGTTGCAAAAGTTCTTGAATATTGAATGATTTCTTCACTAAAAATTAAGTTAAATCATAGCCAAAAATTTCAGCGGAATTGGACTGTGTCTTTGGTGTTCTTGGAAAGATCTTGATAAGTAGGACTTAATGGAATTTATTTGGTAAGATTTGGATTTAGAATGTGGGAGATATTGATTTTTAAGTGATTTCTGACGCTGAAAATTCAAATAAAATTAAAAAAAACAGGTTTTGAAAAGAAAAATGGGTTGAGGATGTGGTAACATTTGAACGTCTATCATTCAATTCAATGTTGATAGGTTGAGTTCATGTTATTTTGTAATGCGTTCACATTTACAAGTCTAATGTTCAATTCAAGTAAATGCTTTCCTTTCATATTAGTGTGAACCTGGTGCATAATGCACCCGTCGAGCTCCCCCCCGACACTGTGAAGTCCCCCAAAAGTGAATCATGGCTAAAAAGCACTGGATTGTCAGAAAACTTTGCTTCAATTGCAAAAATTTGGTTGAGCACACCCGGAAATCACTCAGGGTTTGGAAATGTGCGTGTCTTTTCTTCGATCTGGTACGCACTTTGGATGGCTTTAGTTTCAAGAAATTTAATTCGTCTTGCTCTCATTTGTGTCCTTCCCTTTGGTTGTGGAGGATGAAACACTTCATGCTCTTTGAATTCTTTCTTTGAAATTCCAATCTTTTGCTGTTGCAAAGAAAGTCTCTTGTTGCTGTAAATAAAATTTCTTGCTGCTGCAAACAAATTCTTTTGCAGCTGCAAACAAAGCCTCTTCTTGCTGCAAAGAATTGTCTGGGTGTTGCAAAGAATTCTCTTGTTGCTGAAAAGAAATCTCAGAAACTTCTTGCTTTCTCGCTCCTTCTCTGATCCCCCGCCATCGCTAGCAAAACATTGCAAAACGCTCTGCTTAAATCATGCAGGTGTGAAATTTAAAATCATTTCTTCTTACTCTGATTTTGAAGGACCTTGTACACCCATCTTGACTCGATCGAAGTTTGAGTTCACTGCTCAAAGAAAATGGTCTGCAGGATTCCTGAGCTTTGGACACGGGAAGCCTGAAGCTGCAAAATGCTGCAACCAAAAGAAGAAGATTTGATTCATAAAAAGATGGGATATCAGTAAACCTTCCAAATTAACGCCATATTTTGTGTCCACCCTACACTATAACGAGTTCACACTTGGGCCAATGGCACAGGCCACACTAGTCCTATCTAAAATAGCAAAGTGATGAAGACACTATTTTTGTCTGTGACATGGGTTAGGTCTCTCTACCGTTGTTGGTGCATGATGGAGTTCACTTTGTTCCTTGGCCTTGCCTACCAGAGCAAGGATATTGTGTTTAAATTCATTATAGAGTATAGTAGCTTAAGGGATTTTGGCCCCTAGATAGTAGATCTATTTTTATATGAGGATTTTTGAAAGATGATATTTTGGCTTGTGTTGAAACTTGAGATTAGTTATAGAGTTATAATAATATCTTGAAGGATTTTGGTTTCTTTTAGAGGATTTTTTTGAGTATTATATTTTTGCATGATGAAATATTTGAATTTTCATAACTCTTCTTTTGCCTTAAGATATTTTTTAGTGTAAATGGCAAGGCCACAGTTTGGCACACCCCTTGTTACTTTGCTTTCTCGTTATATTCTCCTGTCTGCTACTGGACTGCGCACGAGCCAAAGCAAATGCTAGGAGTTTGCTGAGGAATGGAGTCATCCGTGCAGGAAGTGCAGCAGTTTCATTTGTGTGCAGGAGGGAGCAACAGCAGCAGCGCCCTTTCTTCTCTACAGCACAACAGTGGGAGGAGGAGTACTAGTAGCAGCAGCAGCATATGGAGGAGGGATGACGACGACCAGGAGGCTACTAGTTTTGTGTGTGCCGCCTTGGTAGCGTACCTCATAACTTTTGTAGTCCATTGCTTTTCTTCCAAGAGCGCAACGGTTAGACACGAAGAGGGCGCCCAGAGATCAGGGCTACTGAAAGCTTTCTTTGCTGGGTGCTTGCAGAATCCATGGTGATGTGGAACTGGGAGAACGGATTTTTCAACTAGTTCTTAAAGCAGACCCTGGAAATGCTGCAGGCTATGTGATGCTATCAAACATCTATGCTGCTGCTGGCAAGTGGGACCTCAGTGAAGATGTTCAATATCAGAGGTTCAATATGGAGTGTGAAAAACAGCCTTGTCACATATGGATTGACATGAGTAAAGCGGTGCATATGTTTGTGGTCAATTATCATGACCATCCTCAAGGACTGAAATTCAGGCAGGGTTGAAGAGATTTTTGATGAATGATGCCAGCCATGTGCCAGACGAGGAATTTGTCCAGATGAAGAACAGTTGTTTCAATTGTATGACAAGCAAGAAACTGTCCATTTCATTTTTGGCTCATCAGCATGCCTCCTGGAACCACACTTTGCCTCATCAAGAAGCTACATGTTTGTGGTGACTGCCATACTTCCACCTACTTCACTACAGAAGTAGATGGGAGAGCAATCACAGTATGAGATGCCTGTTCCTTTCATCACTTTGAGGATGGAGTTTTTCCTCACGGAGAAGCTGGTAGGGTTGTTGTGGTAGTTGGTCACTACCATACATATTGATGTTGAAGGTCAATATGTGTGACTGTCTATTAAAAACCACTCTTCAGTTTTCTAGGGTCGAATTTCCTCTTCACTGAAGCATTGTCAGATCTCAAATTGCTTGAAACTTAAATATTTCTTCATCTCTCTGCTGTTTTTTGTTCTGTCAGAGATTAGGGATGATGTCAGTGGTCTGTCTTCTCCATGGATTGTGTTCACTTGCTTGTTCCATGTCCAATTCTTTGAACCAATGCTCTGCCAACCTTAAGGATTCAGGATAGGGAAAATGAAAAGATCCTGTGTTTGTCAAGTATGAATACATGACAAAGAAATACTAGCTGAAGCATCTGAGTATTGTTTTGAAATACATAAAAGGCAAGGCATTTGGACTCACAAATAAGTTAAATTATCCAGTCTTCTAGCATTTAATTTTGGAAATTCTATGGACATTTATGAAGGGATGGTTTCTAGATGCAAGCAAGAGAGTAGTTGAGGTTCAGGTCATTCATCCACACCTTCTTTAGCTGCTTGAGTTGGTAATCCCTTGATTCTCTTGGGTGCAATTGAGATTTTCAATTTTATTTTTTTGCAGGAATTGGGAAACATAAAAGGCCTTCAGATTTTTGGACCAGGATTTCAGGGACCTTAGGATTTAAGGGCAGGATCTAGGGCATTAATAAGCCATTAGATTTATATCACAGGATTTTAGGGCACTTTATGATTGTGATTATGTTACAATAGGCACTTTCTGCAGCAAACCCTCTGCCTAAACCTGCACTTGTTATGAACTGAAAATGATACATAAAGCACTTTCCTCTGTCTCTACTATATGTGCACCCCAGACAACCCAGACAGGATCAGATGGTAATCATGGAAAACTATTTTTCAACTCCAAGAAAATATCCAAGAAAGAGCTAGGCCATCTCATATCTGCTTGGCAAAAACTTGGGTATCCTCTAAAATGCAACTAGAAAATCAAACGCAAGAAGACTTACACCTTTTCTGAAAATCAATGGACACCGCCCACAATTGGGTTCTAAATCACAGTGCCTGCCTTGATGATGATGTTCTTGCAAATAATGCTAACACCAGTTCTGATGTAGAATCCTTCCTCTGGTTTTGCTGCCTCTTGCATGTTCTGGTGTAACAAAATTTTCCCAAACCGAACAATTCAATTCAACCTCCGAATGCACACTTTTCACAACAAAAATACAGCCTTCCATGTTCATTGTTTTTACATTTGGTACATGAAAAAACCTGGTGAAATGAAGAACAACTGATAGAAAAGTTGAGAGTCAAGAAAGCAGACATCAGTGTTACAGCTCACCACATCATTGCCGATTCTAGCATTGTTGTCAACTATGCAATTGCTGTGCACACACCACACACACAGAAAACAAGTATCAGTGTTTGAAATCACCACATCATTGCCAATTCTAACTGTATTGACTTTGTAATTGATTTGCACAATGTAAGCCCATTCACACCAGATGCCAATGCCCCCCAAAAAAATTTATATCCTCACTTAAATACAAGAACCCTACTCCCCTTTTTTATTTTCAAGTTTCTGCAAAGAAAACTCATATTGGAATATTGTGAAGCAACTTGTTACCCAATTAGAAATTCAATGCAAGGATGGATAATTGTACCTGATCTTGGAGTTCTTTCCAATGCCCACTGGCAGCTTTCCTTCTGTACAGAGAGCAGCAATCTCCAACTCCATCTCATAATAGTCAGCACCCAACATCATTGTGTCCTAGAAACATCATGTGATTTGTGTCAGAATAATGTAGCAGATTGCTATCAAATGTGAGTCATGGGAAAAGGGTAATGTCCTTGTTCAAGCCCCATTATCTTTTGCAGAAGATCTATGCTGCAGGTCCATATATACACAAGATTCCATCCAGAAAAAGCCCACGGATGATACTAGGAGCTTTTCTTGTGGGATTCTTTTTGCAAAAGGACATAGGATTGATATTCACTCTCCAAACATCCAACTTATTGAGAGTACTTGGCACTTATACAAATCATGCTAACCTTCAATGTGACACCATTCTCAATGCGGGACCAAACTCCAACAATTGAATGCTCCACACTGCAACTCCTCAGAAAGCAACCATGGAAAATGATCGAGTCTCTCAATGGAGGTCCAGCACCACCTTTTTGTCTTTGGTCAGAAGACAATTTTCCATCAACATTCTTTCATGTGCTTCCCATAGAAGTAAACGCTAGAAGAAGACAAAATTGGCAAGAGATAATCTATTGAGTACCTGGCATTTTTCTATTTTTATAGGCAGTAAAAATCAAGGCAATGTGAAAAAAGCTGAAGTTGGGAGGCTGCCATCCATTTCAGAAATGTGATAAATAGTTAAAGATCCTGCCAATACTGAAGCAAACTACCAGAAAAGCAGAAAATTCATGAACCCAATGTAAGGAGCTATTATCTGTGCAGGAAGAGCGAAATTGGCATCGAAGAAGGATCTGATTGTCCCGATATCTTCCCAGTAATGATCAAATAAGTAAGCCTGTAAGCACACAATTCAGGAAATTTTAGGAGCAGAGGTTCACATCTGTGTTCCTTGACAGTCCACATGCTTATCATGCCAAGTACATTTCAACTCCTCAAAAGCATAGAAGAAAGAACAGGAAGCCGTTTTTCACTGCCAGAGTATATCATCTTTTTCACCATACCTGCATCTGAGTTCTTTGGATGCATCTGGAATGATCTCAGAACCAAATTCATAATAAACCTCAGATGTACAGCTTAGATTCTCAAACTATAATAGGGTGAAAAGAAACCAGGCCTGTACCATGGACTGCAATTCTGCTCCTTAGGGTTTCTCCTTGAAGAAGAGTAATTGGCCCTCCTCATTGGTCTTCATCGATCCGTAGTCTGATGCACGGCTGCCACAGTAAAATAGAAATGTTGACATTTGCTTCATTTACTGAGCAATCAGAGCTTCTGAGCTCTCTAAATCGTGGGTCAGTTGTGAACAACTGAAAAGAACAGATGATGATGAAACATAGGGAAAATCTTCAAGACTCTTGTAAGAGTAAAGATTCTTATATGACACTCTTTTGATTCTTCTTCTCGTTCCATTGAGTCAAAACATTTGACTTGGGTGGAAATATGCTACGCGAGGGAGGTGAATGATGGAACAACAGATATCATTTCACACAGGAAATCGCAACATCTTTTGGGTGACAAAGTTAGTGAGGTACTAAGGCGTGGTTGGAAAAACACCTATCATCCATGCCCACGCACGAGATTGTTACATCCGCACCACTGTCCTTGTGCTTCTGCACACACCCAAATGAGCTTACAATGACGCCAGATTCATGTTGGCATTAGCTACATTATCGTTCCTGACAGCAGTTAGTAAGAGTTTACACCCAGAACTGCTGTCTCAATAAACTCCAGTCTGACATGACAAATTGCGAAAAGATGCATATCAGCAGGTTCCAGAATCAGGAGCAACAGATGGTAATATCAATGCAACGTAGAGTGAAGGAGAGAGATGGAGGGAGAGAGAGGGAGAGACTTGCACAAAATCCATGTAGTCCATACGGTACAGGAGATCGCCAGACGAAATTAACACATTCTCCACATCTGGTGATTTGCTACTCAGGAGAAGTCATGGGGATCAATTGCTTGGCCATGGATGTCACTGAAAATAAATAAATTATTTTTAAAATTTAAAAACCCACCCAATCTTACATGCAAAGCAAGGCAAAAAAATTGGGTGGGTTTTTAATTTTTTTAAAAAATTACTCAAGAACTGGGTGGCAGTGGCAATTGTTTTGAGCAAGCCAAACATGATGATATTTCTGTTGCAACAAAAGGACTTGTCAGGATTTGGATGGATGGACTTCAAGTTGGGATGTTTGAGAAGAGTTTCTTAAGCTCTTTTTACTGATCATTTTTGGTTCTTGGATTTTGGGGCGGGCGGTGGGGGGATGAGGATTTGGGGGAGGGAACAAAACTTTGCTGGTGAAGTTGAAATAACACTACTTAAGGTGCATTCACACCTAATGTTAAGACGGTGTTAAGTGAAAATCTAGGTGGCATCTGAGGTGGCAGCCAACATTAAATGGGTGATTGTTTAATATTATGTGAATGCTAACTTAAGATAAAATCTTCATGGTAAATAGGTTTAGGTCCTAAACCCTTAGTGTTAGGGGACTTAATACTAGAGTCCTTAACACCAAGTGTGAATGGACCTTTAGAAGAGCTCAAAATTGGCAGGCAGACAAGAGGGACAGCTGGTGCAATTGAGAGAGCAAGTGGCAGTGCAAAAAAATATGGAGACAGAACTCAATAAGACCATCCACATTACAAGCACTCCTCCCCATACCCCTCCCAAAAAAAAAAAAAAAAACTGATTTTTTTTTTTTTTCCCTTTTTTTGGTTTTTTTGTATTTTTTTTGTTTTTAAAATTTTTTTTTTTTATTTTCAAATTT
>Ga0116227_10008829_pt1 | contig 18713 bp, 16 predicted proteins | sample S1TSphgellanicum_FD_89693 | JGI IMG/M metagenome (GOLD analysis project Ga0116227, IMG submission 89693) | Host-associated microbial communities from peat moss isolated from Minnesota, USA - S1T2_Fb - Sphagnum magellanicum MG | ecosystem: Host-associated > Plants > Peat moss > Unclassified... | reverse complement strand
TTTGGTTTTTTATTTTGTGTAGCTTTGTTTGAAGTCTTTGTGACCTTTTTGTTTTTTTTTTCTTTTCCTTGTTTTTACTTTTGTGTCTTTATTTGAGGTTTTTGTGGCCTCTTTGTTCTTATTTTGGTTTTGCTTTTTGTTTTTGTTGTGTATGTTTTGAGTTGTGTGTGTGTTGATCTGCGGAAGAGGAAGACAAGAACAAAAAAAAGGAGGAGACAAATGAAGAGGAAGAGCAACATGAAAAGTAACTTAAAGAGGTGAATCTCTTACAAACCAACAATGGTAGTAGAGGTTTGTTGCCATCATCATGAGCTTTTGATTATAGTAAAGGTTGCTGCTTTCATCATGATTTTTTTGATTTGATTTGATTTGATTTATTTATCTATTTATTTTGCTTTCAGTTATTTTTCTTGTCATTTGGTTGGTTTTTTTAAATATATATTTTTGACATTTGATTTTTATTTTATTCTTTTCCTTTTTTTGGTATTTTTGGGTGAAAGCACATTAAGTCCCCCAAAAATTGTAGTCACAAGTATAGTCTTTCTGCAATTAAAATTTTTGGTAACATATGGCCATCACATCTTGGATTATTATTATTTATTTAAAGTATATTTGATTAGCATAGGACTTAATCTAATCAATTTTTTTTGAAAATTCCAATAAAAATTGAAAAAATTGAATGTATGGAATATATTTGTGATGAAATAATATTCATCATATAGTTTGAAATTTTGAATATGTATTTAAAAAGTAAGGTTGTTGATGGAATTATAAGGTGAATTTTTTTATGGTGCATGATATTGATATACATTAATTAAATCTATAACAATTTAGAAATTAAAAATTTTTGGATGAAAATATGGTTTTTTGCATTTTTTTAACAATGAATGCATAATAATATCTTCCTTTCAGGAAAAAACCACTACCATATCAAAGAAAAGGAGATTTTATAGATGGGCATCACATTATTTTTTCAATTTCCTCTTGTTTGGTAATGTTTCATGAATCATAAACACACGGCCTTGTGGCCTTTGAAAAGCTATAAGTTATATACTTTGTGTACATTTATTTTATTCAATCCTCTTCATTTAGTCGTTGGAACAAGATTAATTTTGACTCAAAGTTCATTTTGAGTTCTAAAATGTTGTTGTGTAAATTCTAATTTTTTTTGCCTATGTTTAGGTTAACCAAAGGATGCCATCGAGATTTTAGCTTATTGCATATTATAATACTTGTTGTACATCATCTTCTTTGAACAAAAGTGGTTCACCCTTAGTGTGTTTTCACCCTTTTAGTAATTTTTTGAAATTTTGGTTATATATATATATATTTATACCTTTTAAATTTTCTTTTCTTTTTTTTATTTTGGGGTTTTTGGGGTTTAATTTTTTTGTTTTCTTGGATTTTTATTTATTGTTTTTTAAATTTAATTAAATTAAATGTTTTTTAATACTTCTTACCATAATGGTTGTATTAAGTTTAAAGATAGGTTTGGTGGAATATGTTTTGTCTTGTCCCAAAGGTATTACATAACAAAAGTGTAAACGCAATACCCTCGTCATACATACATAAATTATTTCAAAATTCTAATTATGAAATAGGGGATTTTTTGTCGATGAAAGTATTACACAAAATCATGGACTATAATTACAATACCCTCATGTACTGGCAATACATCCAATTAATTTTTTGTTTAATGCAAGATGCACATACATTATATATGGATCTTAGTAACCTTGTTTCTATACAAATAAAGTTCAATTTTTTTTACAACTAGATATCTTTACATACATTCATTTCCAATGCCAATGGGTTATATCCATGGAGGTTAAATTAGTATTAAAAAATGTGGCATAAAAAACTTGATAATTTTTTGGTCCATGTAATACCCTAACCCCAAACTTAACCTTAATACACCCATGATAGTACTATATAACCCCAATAGGAATAGAGTAAATCAAATAAGGGTATGGCAATTAAATTAAATTCTTTACTTTAATATTATGTGAGGTCACAATTAAATATTGGTTAACACCCATATTAAGGTATTGCATATAGGGTCAACATATTTTTTTTCCAATATGTGTTTAGGGTATTGCAAAACACCAAAATGATTTAGAGAATATGCATTGCCCTAATGAAGGTAATGTAAATGTGAATATGGTTGGATATGATATTTGTATTTTGTCCTTGACGTATTGCATAACCTTGATGAAGGTAATACATGTGTGAATTGGGTTGGATATGATATGGTCAATGTGTCCATAGGGTATTGCATTGTTCAATTACATGATATGAAATATAACCTAGACATGAGGGGTATTGCATAAGACCAAAATAATTCAATAATTGCATTTTTGAATCAAATGAAGTGAAACATATTATCTTGGGCATGAGTATTACATAACAACAAAATAATCTAGTGTATTTGCATTACTTTGATGAAGGTAATGCATGTGTGAATTGGGTTGGATATTATATTGTCAATGTGTCCTTAGGGTATTGCAAGGATGAAAGAAATGAAATAAAATAGTTACAACTAGACTTACTTGTGTATTGCAAAACAATAAAATGATCTAGTGCATTTGCATTACCTTGATGAGGGCAATGCATATGGGCGTTAGGTTGGAGGGTTATTTCCAATGTGTCTTTGGGGTATTGCATTGTTGAATTAAAATGAAAGTAGTTTAATAGGATTGAAGGTATTGCATATAGTAAATTTGTTGTGTATGAGGGTAATGAAAAAAGAATAAGGTGTAATATGATATTTTCCCTTTGTCTTGGTAATATTACATTTCAATAAAATCATCTAGTGAGTGTGCATTACTTTTATGAAGGCAATGTGAAGATTAATTAGTTTATATATGCTTTTTATAAGTTGTGTTAAAGGTATGGCACAAATTTGAAATCTAATAATTGTGAGGAAGTTCAATGAGAAGAATAGTTACATTAGTGGATTGATGTGGCTTGAGGAAAGATATCAAATTCATCTGCAATACTTTCATATGAGATTTAATTATTGAGTTTTATAAGGCTATAAAAACAAAATTTAGTTTAATTGCAATACCCTCAGTTGGGTCATTGCTATGTTATTTTCGACAATCATAAAGTTACAGGGTTTAATAGGGAGGTAGGTAGGAAGGAGAATGAAGCAACCTACCTGGTATATTGCAATATCTTCATCGACATGCATCGTCATTGCCTTGGTGGAGATTTAATGTGTAAGTACATAGGTAGGTAGGTTGATTGGAAGGTAGGCAGATGGGTGAGTAGGTAAATAGATGGGTGGGTAGGTAGGTAGGTGGGGGAGGGAGGAGACCAAGGTGCATATGCAAGTAGTCTAAATGTAAGGAGGTGGGTGAGACCTGGGCGGGCGTGGGGGTTGAGGAAAAGAAAAGTTCCCAAAAAAATATCAACCTGGGCTGAGCAAAGGAAGAAAAAAAGGTCAACTTGAGTTCACCACCTTGGTTAGCCCAGGGACATGGAGGGACGAAAAAAGTGCACCCGTCAGTGCACCATCCATCCACATTGGTGGACTGGTGGGTGCTACTTCACTTTGGCCCAAAAAAGTACATTAGCATTCAAGGGGGGGCGTGAAACTCAGGAAACCATATGATGGTTTCAGATGGTTTCCTGAGTTTCACCCTGTCTTTCTTTTTTCCCTGAGCGCCTCCACTGCTACTACATGTACAGCTACTATAATTCCTCTCCAACCTTCTGCATTAAATGCTGAGATTCAGCATTTCGTCCTGAGCTTCAACATTTCATATTGAGATTTAATAAAATTTCATTACTTTTAGTGGTTAGGGGGTTAAAGGAGGCCCAAAGACAGGGTGACTTTTCGGATATCTCTAATAGCGAGGGAGAAAAAAGGAAGAGCTGTTGTAAAAAGTTGTTGCTCTGAGTAAAAACGCAAAGATGTAAAGACTAAAAAGATGGACACATAGAAACCATAGATACATAGGAACCATAAATATGCAGAGAGGAGAGATGCAAAATTGCAAACACAAAATAGAGGGAACCAGATGAAAAAGAAAGGGGGGAAGGGAAAAAAAAACTCCAATGCTTTACATAGGAGAAGAGCCTGAGTATAGACCCTTCTGGATTTTCGGCCCCAACTTGAGGCTGGTTAGGATTCCAAATCTGGAAGCGTATATACTCTACCATCCTCGGGCAAGATCTTGAATTCATTAGGGTTTATACTCTGGCCCTTCTCCTATACCTTATAACCTGGACTTACAAAACTCCGAGACCCTATGAACATTGTTAAAGGACTAAAAAGAGTTGTTGTGGGAATGAGGGCCTGATGTGCAATGAAAGCAAAAACACAGGACCCAAATCCCCAGAACTGCCCCAATGCTTGGTCCTTCCGTGGTGTAAGGATTTGTCAGAATATGACATCTAATATGGATGGTTGTGATTGAAGTTCTGAGGAGAGCAAGTGCGGCCTTACATGTATTGTGAGGAAGGTTATGTCAACATAGCAGAGCCTCTCCTGTCAACTTAAGGGTGACAGCAGGTAAGGCATGAAATGTTTGTTTTCGAGTGCGCAAGAGATTAAAAACCCATTCATGTCTGTGCAGATGTTTCCTTTTGTGTGTATTACAGAGTTTTAAAAGGCAGGCAGTTCCCAAGAGTCCTTGCTGTACAGACAAAAGAAACTTGTGAGGAAGTCTTTGTGTATAACTAACACTTTGTGCAAAGTGCTAACCCAATCGTTGTGTAAAATGAATGGCTTCCAGAATCCACTTTACTTCAAAAATATTTGTAGTTTTTTCAAATTCCATTGTGTTGGAATTTTCAAAAAAATGGCCAAAAAGAAAAATCCTGCACTCTTATAACACTAAATAGACAGACTGGACAACTAGAACATATGACATCACTTTCTCTTCTCTATTAACAATATTACGTACTCTATACATAACAAAACAACATAATTCAAAAGTTGATGTGCACCAATTTTTGAAAACAAAATTTGTCATTTGATTGACAAATGTTTGTTTCTGAGAAAAAGTGTAATTTACAAGTCTAAGTTCAAATAATTTTCTGAAAATCTCGAAAAACCTTGTCATACTTGCAATATCAAAAAAATTAAAAATAAACTTATGAACATGTGTGAAAACTAAATCCTTAAAAATAAATGTATTGATTATTTGATAGTTACTTGCTGAACCCAATCACAGCCTATGATATATATATATATCATAGTTACCCTGGGGCATCTTCCACACTTATTATATTATTTGTAGAAAATTTGAAAATTTCAAAAAATACTTTTTCTAAAGACAAAATTTTGGAATCTTGAAAACTAATTAATTAATTAATTAATTAATTATTGGACAGACGTAGTGAAGCTGCCCTTGTACTACCGTATATGCTGAGGTAAGTTAGTAGGTAGGTAGGTATGAGGAATCAAAATTTCTGAGGTTCTCACTGGACTTAACTTTTCACGAGATGGCGGCGATGAGGTCGCCGTCAATTGTAAGTCCTTTTACAACCGCACTTTCCATTGTATCTGGGCTGCTGCACGTGACCCAAATTTGGTAGGTACCTAAATAACTACCTACCTATCTACCTATCTTGTGGCCCACTTGCCACCGTCCGATCATCCCCTTACTCACGCCACCCTGATTACTTGCCGTCCATTTCTCCAAAACCAACCAAGCAAGTGAACAGTGTGAGAGCATCCCAACATAACCCAAGATTCGCTTCGCTGCATAACAAACCAACGAACGAACGGAATCTGAGCTTTCGTATGAGCGCCTTTCTGTTTTGCGCTCAACGGCTCATCAGCTGCCTGTGATCTTCCCCTGCGGATCGTCGGAATTGGTGGATACTGGTGCATGCTAGAGGCTGGAGACGCCGCAGGACCTCAAGATTTTCTGTCTGGTGCGGTATGCTGATTGCTCGTTTGTCTGTGTGGGTTTTCCGCGTCGATTAATGTTTTTTTCTCTCTCTGTGGTGAAGAATTCTTCCGTGCCGGGGTGGGGTTTATGATCCTCCGGTGTAGGCGGATTTTTAAAAAAGTTTTCTGTGGTGAAGTTTGTAATCTATTGTCGATAGGAACTTGTTTTTTCTGTTGCGTAGTTTTCGTTGTCGTTGTTGCTGCTGTTGTTGGCGGTGTTTTTTTTTTTTTTTGGGGGGTTTTGGTTTGCGGGAGTAGATCTTCGATTGCGAGTAAGTCTGTTGCTGGATTTTAGAGAAAGAGAGACGGAGCTTTTAGGAATAGGTTTCTTGGAGTGGGTAAATATCTTCTTCTTTTTGGGTTCCGTTTGTTTTTGTTTTAGGGTTTGAGGTGGGAAGCGGCGGAGTGAACTTGGAACGCGGCAGTCGAGAGATGGGAGAGAAGGGCTTGGAAATAGAGGCTTAAGCGGGTTTTGGGAATTATTTTTCCCTTTGTTTTTGGTGGAATTTTTGTGTGTTTTTGTTGGATTTCTCTCTCTCCCGCGCTTGTGAAAACCATGAGAGATCGAGGGAGGGATCTTGTTTTGCGCAAGGAGACAACCCGGAGTTGTTCTTAAACAGTCACGGATTTGGCAATGTGAAGTGTTTTTTGGCTCGGGACAATCGACCAGACGCGCTGGTCTAGCACTTATGGCCACCGTACCGTCTGTGAGCTGCAATCCTCCTGCCTCGCAATTTGGTGGAATTCGGGAGGGATCTGTGTTTGCTGCCAAGAGGGCGGCGTCTATCTCCTGGCCTCGCAACTGCAAACCTTGGCCTCTAGTTCTATGGAAACAAAGCGAGGCTATCGGGAGCTTCAGTCGTTGCAATAGATGGAGGACCGGAAGGAGCTCATCTGAATCCCATAGCTGCTGCCGTAGCAAGGGCGGGAGGGATGATGATGGGAAGGATGTAGAACTGGAGCAGCAGCTGATCAGAACTTTGATACTGGACAACTATGACAGCTACACATATAACCTCTTTCAGCTCCTCTCTGTCATCAATGGAGGTCTGCCCTGCCTTTGGAAATCTTAGGGTTTGGTTGTTGTTACATGTTACTCACACACAGTGTGCTCATGAATGTCATTCTTGGTTAGTTCAGAAGAAAGTTTCTGGGGCAGTATTCACCTGTTGAAGGCGCAGTATTGATTTGAAGGTTCTGAGCTTGTGCAAGACTTAGGGTAAATTTTTCCTGCTGATCATCAGCACAATGTGATGCCATTTCTATGTATTCTATGCTGGATATCAAGTAAGCTTGTACATGATTGGGATGATGATGATGATGGTGATGATGACAGTGGCACCAATTGTACTGAAGAATGATGAGATCACCTTTGATGAGTTGCGCCACTTATTATATGAGGAGCGTGCCTTCCACAATGTTGTCATATCGCCTGGCCCTGGAACTCCTACACGGCCAAAAGATATTGGTAAGCAGTGTCCAGGACTGATACTGAACTGCTTGATTTGCATTGAATGTGATTGTCTCAATTCTTGGACCCTGAATGCTTTATGTGAAGGTCTGATGAGAAGAGGGGGAATGGGAGTGTGGGATGCATTGGTGATAGGGATATGTATGCAGCTGCTTAAGGAGTGTGCTGATATTCCAATTTTGGGTGTCTGCTTGGGCCATCAGGTTTCTTTTTTGTACCTCACTTTCAGGTCTGTAGTTCAGAGATTAGGTCTTTTATGCACCTGCTGGCTTCTGCAGGTGGATGTCAATTTTAATTTATGCAGATAAGTCCTTCAAAGTTGAAAACAGTGTGGGTGGGGAAGGATGAATGCTCTCTTTTTATCTTAACTCCCTGTCACAGTACAATGTCTGAACCATTGCAATTTTTTTGTAGGCATTGGGATGCGCCCATGGAGCTGAGGTCGTTCATGCTCCTGAGCCCATCCACGGCCGGTTGAGGTGTGCTCTCTGGCATAAGAACTAGTTTGTTTTTAGCCTGATGTCCTTTGGCATGTACTCTGACTGAACCTGCAAACTCCTTTTTCTGATGTCTATGAACACTGAATTGGAGCATTAAATGTACTTGAAGGCCCCTTGGCTTGATCTTGTTTGCTATCTGAAAATAATGCTGCAAACACATAGATGTGTCTGCTCATTTCTTTCTCCTTAGGGAGTGCTATGTATTGTGAACTGTCCAGGGTTTATGGGTGGGGTTTGTCACTCCTAGTACTTACCATGATTGTGGGATATTGCAAGAATTGGAGTACTAGGCCCATGAGTTTGATCTTGCTTGGTACCTGAAAATAATGCTGCAATTGTAGGATCATTGTTGCTCCTTAGGGAATACTATGCATCATCAACTGTCCAGGGTTTATGGGTAGGGTTTATCACTCCTAGTAAGTACCATGGTTGTGTAATATTGCAAGGATTGTGGTACAAGGTCAATTAGTTTGATCTTGTTTGGTAGCTGAGAATAACACTGCGATCACAGAGATTCATAAGATCATTGTTTGCTCCTTTGGGAGTGCTGTGTGTTGTGAACTGTTTAGGGTTTGTGGGTGGGGATTTGTCACTCCTGGTGAGTATCATGATTATGGGTTATTGCAAGAATTGGAGCATGAGGCCCATTGGTTTGATCTTGTTTGGTAGCTGAGAATAACACTGCGATCACGGAGATTCATAAGATCATTATTGCTCCTTTGGGAGTGCTTTGTGTCATGAATTGTTCAGGGTTTATGGGTGGGGGTTTGTCAGTTCTAGTCAGTACCATGATTGTGGGATATTGCAAGTGTTTAGTACGTGAGTCCACCCTTCGGGGAAACACACATGGTCAAGAACTGTTGAAGATGGTTTTGGGAACTTTTGCTTTTATTATTTTCTGACCTGAGACTGGGTGGCCTAGGGTTTCTCCCCCTCACCTTAAGTCTGTGGTTTTATTGTCCAGTGATGCTACTTAAAGAGCAAGATAACCACAATTGTAGAGTGATGTTGATCTCTTGTTGTAGGTGGCAGGATGCTTTATTGTGATTAGACCACAGACCTCCTTGCAGGTGCTAGCCAGGATCTAGTTGTTCTTAACTAGTACTCGTTTTGCTGGATAATGCAGTGAGATCCAACACAATGGACATCCACTCTTCAAGGACATACCCTCTGGTGCTGGCTCAGGTTTCAAGGTGGATTCCTATTCTTTGTGAAATCAGCCAACAGCACTAACACGTGTAATGACTAGCCAGAGATTCTCAAGTGAATGCTCAGAGTGCTACTCCTTTGATGCAGGTTGTGCGCTACCACTCTCTGGTGATTGATGCAATTTCAATGCCAGAGGATCTGATTCCAACAGCTTGGACAGTAGTTTCAGATAGCAATTATGTCAGTTCTTTCAAAGGAGCTCCATCCGCAGGCTCTTTTCTGGAAAGTTCTGCATGGTCCTGCAACTTTGTTGGTGGAAACTCTAGCACTCTTGATGGTGTTTGGATGCAATCTCACTTGGGAGGAGACCAGGGAATGGTGATGCACAATGAAGATGGGAGCTTGGTATGGCGGCGGCAAGGTTCACTCCCTGATCTTGTTGTGGGAAATGTTTTTGATGGTTCTAACAACCAATCCTGGTTGACAGAACTTCCCTCTGTGCCTTATGTCAAGAAAGAAGGAGCATTGCTCATGGCTATGTCTCATCGGCATCGCCCTCATCATGCTGTCCAGGTGTGGATAGATTCTGCATTCAACCAGTGTTTAGTTTCCTCTTTTTTTGCTCTTTCTGTTGCAAATGGGCCAGTCTGTGGTTATACAACAACAGCAACTGGACTCTTAGTAGCAGGGTGTATGCCTGCAGTAGGACATGTACATTGCAAATAAGGGAGTCTCTTTTGCATGGTGTATTCTCCTTTCTGTACCATGACTTTCTAATCTCCTGACGTTGAATTTTGTTCGTCAGTTCCATCCAGAGAGTGTGGCCACAGCATATGGTCGACAGATTCTTGAGAACTTCAGCAAAATCACTCAGGAGTATTGGCAGCAGCAACCTTGGCAGCCTGCAAAAGAGGTAAAATTTTGCTCATTGCCTCTCTTCTCCAATGTTTTTGATCCAGTTCCTAGAGTTGCTGGGCAACTTTGTTTAAGACCGCTCCATGTTTTATGCTGAAGATGACTTTGCCTGCAAATATAGTCATAACAGAGGAATCATAGCTAAGGCAATGCTGAAACAGCAATTTGTATTCCAATTGGTCCTTCGTCAAATATGCTGCTGCCAGAATATACTGAATAATGGGGACTGTTATGATTGTTCCAGGTTGCAATGAAAAATTCAAAGCAAGAAGTCCCAGCTGCACAGACTTACCTTGGCAATGACAAGAACAAAGATTTCAGTGCTGCAGTTCCCAATGTTGCAGGTATAAATATGCAGTGGGCGGATGATAGGGTGGAACTTTCTGTCAATGGAGTAGGACAGAGCACATCAGCAGCTCCAAATGTTGCATTGCGAATTCATTCACAGAAGCTTTCAGGAGTTGCAGTGAAGGCTGAAAATATTTTCTGTGAGCTGTTTGGGAGTGGAGCAGCAGAAGACACTTTCTGGCTTGACAGTTCTACACGAGATCAGGCATGATCTCATAATCTTTCAATGAAAAATATATGTGCATATGTCTGCATCTATTCAAGTGTGCTGATTGACATTCATGGAAGGAGTCAGATGCAATGTGTTGCCATCTGCTCTTCATGGTGTCTCATCCTCTGGCAACTTCAGAGGTGGGGGCTTTCTGATGGCTGTAACTAACTTGGTTCTGCTGTCAAAAGTCCTGGAAGTCTTCTAGGTTCTACACTCTAGATAAGATGTTGACTGACCCTTTGTCATTGTGGCTACCACAACTGCTTGCAAGGCAGTGATGATGTCTACACTACTATACTGGCTGATCCTACCCTACTGTAGGACTGTCTGTGCTGTTATGATCAGGGACTTTTTTTAATTTTTTATGGCAGGCAGCAAAGAGTTCATCTAATATAACTCACAATGTGGCTGGGATGCACTGAGGACTGTAGAGTTGCTTTACATGGTGGCCTTATAAAGTCCAAAATGCTCTGTCACATGTGTAGGGTGGGGCTCGATTTTCATATATGGGGGGTAAAGGTGGGCCATTGTGGAGGCGGCTAACTTATTCTATGTAAGTGTATCAATTCCAGTTGCTCAAATTTACTGGAAGGATAATTTTTGTTGCTCAATTTTGTATTCCAGAGCTCAATAGCTGAGAGAGAGAGAGGTTCAGATGTTGTCTCTTGCAGTTGTAGATCACATTTCAAGTATTTCAAGTCTCATTTTGAGTTTAGGTTTTTGGGTTTAGTGTGGAGAATCCAGAGTTCATGTTCAGAAGCAAAGTTCAGTGTGCAGTTTATGCAGTTCATGGTGTAGGACTCAGGGTTTTCTGCTTCCAGAAAAGAACTTATTGATTAGGTTGTGTATCAGAGGCACTGTAGGCATTGATTTGAATTCACTTGGTGCAGACGACATGCTTTGGCTATGGTGTCTAGGATAAGGAATGATAGCAGTTCATGAACCTCTTAGCTAGGTGAGCTCATGTGCCCCAGAGATATCAAATCAACTTAACTGGATTGTGTAGAGGAGAAACAGGAGCAGGAGGCATATTAAGAATAGAAGATTCTGCTGGACATGTCAAGCAAAAAGTTCTGGAAGAAGGTTTCTTTGACTTTCTGAACAAGGTTTGCTTCTCATTCCTACTGTGTTAATGAGAACCTCATTTCCTTATTGAAGTGTATGCCTTGCAAGCATGCAGTTTGGAACTTATTTTGACCAAAATGATTGGGTGAAAGTAACAGTACTGCGAGACATTCCTGAACTTTAATCTGTCCAAGCTCTTGAATTCTAGCCAGGTGAATACTAGGTTTGGAATTAGCACTTGAGGTTGTCAACATCACATGGCAGACATTTTGGAAGCATAGGGGCATCATAGCTTGTTCAGCATCCCATATCTAAGCATGTAGACTTATGAGCACTCGGTATCCATAAGGAATACTTGATAAGAGCTATGCAATCAAGAAGGAGATACGTCACCTGTACCATGGGGTTAAGAGATATGGCATTGACATGACTTGACCCAGAAACGTAAGTTGTGTGCATTGTGCATGTGCATCCCTGTATGCAGTCAACGCATACTTGCAGTCAAGTCTTCTGTTCATTTATTAGCCACACCCACCAGTGCACAAACATGGGTACATCTTGGTTCAATTTCCCATGGTAGTGTTTAAGGCGATAAGGTAAAATGCGCATTAGAAGTTACATAAATGAAACTGGCTGGATTTGCAGGAGCTTGAATCGCGAACTTGTCTAGAGGCTGACTATGAAGATTTTCCCTTTGACTTTTGTGGAGGTTATGTTGGCTATTTAGGGTGCGTTTCCTACCACCTGCACCTTGTCAGGCGGTTTTACAATTTGTAGTTGTGTGTAAGACTCCATGCTATTTCTTCTCTACAATGACACCTTATTTGACTCCAGCAACAAAGCCCTTATTCTACAAATTCTATATCTTAAGTGTTGGACTCCGCATTTTGCAGGTATGAGCTGAAAGTGGAGTGTGGAGTACAATCCAATAGTCATAAGTCCTCCCTTCCAGATGCAGCCCTCTTTTTGGCAGATCAAGCAGTCGTTATCGATCATGTGAATGATGACATTTATGTTCTGGCATTGTTCCAGGAGTCCCTGTCCACACATCTGGGGACAGTGAAGGGGCAGTCAGGAACTGGCCTTAGCACGGAACATGAAAGTCAGATGCATTGCAATGGCTTTCATAGAGGGCTGCAGACACAGCTTGAATCTGATAAGGAAGCTGCTGAATTGTGGACAAGCATGACAATACAAAGGATTACAGCTCTGGGGCAGCGTGGAATAGACCTAGCAGCAGAAAGAAGGCAATCCTCACGGTTCACTTCATCCATTAACACTGGAAAGGAGGCATACATACCTCCATTCACAACCGAAAAATCAAAGGCAACATACATAAGTGATGTCACTAAATGCAAGAGTTACATCCGGGATGGTGAAAGTTATGAGGTTTGCTTGACAACACAGCTTCGAAGGAAAACAAATGACCTTGACACTTTCGGGCTCTATCTTACACTTCGGAAGATGAACCCTGCTCCATATGCATCATGGCTGCATTTTGGCAACCATGGCCCCTGTGTTTGCTGTTCTTCTCCAGAGAGGTTTCTGCAATTAGACCGCAGTGGGACACTGGAGGCAAAACCCATTAAGGGAACTCTGCCACGTGGTAGCTCACAAGTGGAGGATGAAAGGCTCCGTTATGAGTTGCAACACAGGTAATGTGCTAACTACCATATGAGCTCTTTCACCAAAACTGTTCCTGTTTATTGTTAGTTGTCTGTAGTAGGGTCTCTTTCTCTACTTCCAGTATAACCTTTCACTCTACGAAATACCTGGACTCATATCTTGATTGGTCTATTCAAGGTCCAGTGTGAGTATGAAGCTTGATATTCTGCACTGGTGAAAGTTGTTATTGGCATTGGTCAGATTTTGAAGGCATAGAGATGTCCATCCAGTGTTATGTTTTGTCACAGCAGCTCATTACTGATTCATGATGAAGGTGTGGTTGGGCACTTTGTGGGTGATACTCATAAGGCTATTACTGCAATCATTCTTCTCATATTAGTTTTTGGTTTTGCTAGAATTGACAGGATTGTACTTTCAGAGTGATGTTCTGGAGACATTTCTGCAATCTCATGGATTTGGCCTGGGTTGCAATACTGTTTTTGCAATCAGAGAATTGTGGCAGTGACATCTGAAGCCATACCAACTGTAACATGAATTAGGATTTGATCCTAGAGAATGCTCGTCAGAGATCTATGCTGGGTGAGAGCCTTGAGTGGGCCATGATCTTTCATTCTGAAAGAAAGTAAGCTGGTTTTGATGTGCCTTCTGGGTTTTGCAGTGAGAAAGACCATGCCGAGAATCTAATGATTGTTGACCTTTTGAGGAACGATCTCGGCCGTGTATCTGTGCCAGGGTCTGTGCATGTACCAAGTTTGATGGCAGTGGAGTCTTACACAACTGTGCATACGCTAGTGAGCACTGTGAGGGGTGCAAAGCGAGATGATATCACTCCCATAAAATGTATCCAGGCTGCATTCCCAGGAGGTTCTATGACAGGAGCACCAAAATTGAGGACAATGGAAATACTGGATTCAATCGAAAGTGGACCAAGGGGTGTATATTCAGGAACAGTTGGCTTTCTGTCATTCAATTCATCTTTTGATTTGAACATTGTGATTAGGACATTGGTTTTTTCAGAAGGAGAGGTTAGCATTGGGGCCGGGGGGGCTGTGACAGCATTGTCTAACCCTGATGCAGAGTATGAAGAAATGCTGTTGAAAACTAGAGCCCCCATTAGGGCTATGGCCAAATTTGAAGGTGATTATGGTGCAACTAATGGTCAAGGGCAAAGAGGTCCTGCAGCCTCTGCTGTGCCAACTTGATTAGGTTCATTTGCTTTGGTATCACTTTGTGTTGATTCCTGCATCTGATATCAGGGTGGCACAGAGAAGGCACTGAGGAGGGCTTCTCTGTGTCATCTGACTCTTGATCATCAATGCAGTCAAAGAGTATTTGTACTTGAAACCTAGAAACTAACAAGAAGGGGTTAGGGACTTCTTCCATTGATATGTAGTCTCTGTTACTGCTGGTTTCTTGTAACAGAAACTCAGTATGTTCCTTAAGGTATGACAAGTATTCCTATTGTATTGCTCATTGCAATGCTGCCAAAAACTGCCAGAATTTGCAAGTGGGACATTTTTTGGCATCCATGTTTTCTCAGTATAACAGACATCAATGATCTCATGGGCCTCATACTCTCTTCTTGGATGCTCTCCTTTTCAGTACCATTCTAATGTAGGTGGTATGTAATCCTTCCCCGAGGTGATGAGGCAACACACTCCATGGAGTTTATATTGAACTGTATTACTGTCCTGAGTTTGTGTACTAAGTTAATTGTGTGTAATGAATGGATCAGAGTTGCAACACAATCAATGGAGTTTGTATTGAACTGTATTACTGTCCTGAATTTGTGTACCAAGCTAATTGTGTGTAATGGATTGGCATCGAGTGAATTGCAGCTAATGATACTACAGAGTGCATCTGGATCTTGTTTCAGCTTCAGTCAACTCAGTGACTGACTATACACTATACCAGGGTTATGGACAACCAGGTTGGTTATGGGTAACTTACCCTTGGACACTTGTTGATAATTGGCCATTTTCTTAATAACTTGCTAACGCTGGTCTCTGTATCTTGGTAAGGGGAATGCAACTATTTCATTATCAGGTGGTTAGAGAGCCTGGAATGTTTGCAATATTGATCATAAGCCGGGTTCTAAGTATTCTCATAATTGGGTCCAGAGATTGGGTCCAGAGAAGGCTGGATCTTTTGGAGTATCCTTATGATTAGGGGCCACAGTTTTGGTCTTTTTGTGAATATATTCTATTCTATAAGTTATCACCGGTGAAAGCAGCCAATTGGTGAATTTGTTTTTCAAAAATGGGAACTTAACTCTCTTCTTGGGTTTTCTAATCACCAAAATTTTGAAAAAAAATTTAGATTTCAAAAGGAAATCAGCAGATTCTATACAACCAGTACTTAGCTAAAAGCAATAAAAGGATGCTTAAATTCTCTGACTTCTTGATTTTTTGTTTATAGGCAAAATCTGGCTGAATTATCTTACAAGTGATTGCAATTGTGGCGACATCACAAAATTGAAAAAAAACATTGGTTGAAACCAATGATACAATTTGATGTAATTGCTTTCCACCATTCTTGCATTCCCTAAATGTGCTAATGGTATATATATATCCTGCTTACCATTAACCTAGGCAAAAATTGCTGTGAACATAATTGGGAATAGAGCAAAGAGGTTTCCATTGAGGTAACCAGCATGAGTTGAAATACCCTTCAAACCACCCAACATGCCCAGTTTACAAATATGAAAAATTATTCATTTGAAATGGGGTTTGATGCTATAACTAAAACATGTGTTATGGCTAATTGGAAGATGACATGTCATTTCAATTAAAATAGAAATAAATGATATTGTAAACCCAAATGACTAATTTTTTGGGAAAATTTTCTTGTTGGTAATTTGCCAATTTTCCAAATATGTGCTTTGAATCAAGGTCTTACAAGCAGAAATTTGCAATTGACATCCTGAATTGGACAAATTATCACAATGATGCAAGAATCAATAAAATTGAAAGTCAAGAATGTTTGCATGTTGTGGCTTTGGTGGAAGGCTTTACATGAAAATGCCTTGGATTTTGCACTTTCAGGGTGTTGTTAAACTTCTGCACTTGATACAAGCAAATGACCATGCAAATGTGAAAACCAGAAATTTAACCACATATTTTGTTGCATGAAAGTTGCCATATAGTAAGCTTCCTTCATTAGTTTTGATGTACTATCATTTCAACTAAACTTGTTTAAATTGATGCTACAAGCAAAGTGAAAGTTCTGGTGTAAATTACAAGGAAATAAATGTAATGGCAACAGTGGTTGCAATGGTGACCTCTGAATCCATTATTGGGATAATTGGTGATTTCAATCCTTCCCATGCACCTAAGTCTCCTAAGTCGCATGTCAAAAAATGAATGCTAACCTCGCACAACATGGATTTCGGATCATCATCTGGGTTCCAACATACAAGCTGTTGCTGCTATTGTGGTCAAAGGTGGAGGACTAGATATCCAACTTTCATATCCCTCCAGCTTGATGTTCCACATTCCAATCCAAGAAGACGCCATAGCTAGATAAAAGAGTTCTCCAACTTGCCAAAGGAGGTAAGGAAGGAAGGAGACCTGTGTTTAGTAGAGGAGCGTGGATGTGAGGCTGGTGTTGGCGATAGGAGTGCTAAGAGGCAATGGAGATGCGTGATTGCAAAGGAGCGTGGAGGCGAGGGTGGCTTTGCCAGAGCACCAAGGCTTGTAGCCATTGAGGTTAAATTGGGGGGCGGGACGGGGTCCGGGCTGCCCTTTTGTTCTGAGCTGCTTTTTAATTTATTTTTTAAAGATGGTATCTATTTCCTCTCCCCATCCTTCCTCAGTTTTTCTTTCTTTTGAAGGGTTTTGTCCCCTTTTAAGATCGGGTTCTCTTTTCTCATTCTTCTTGTGCTTTTGTTTTCAGCTTTAAGGCCTCCTCCCTTTTCTAGTCTTAGTGTGGTTTTTCATGCTCATTGCATGGTCGGTCTTTCATTGTCCCTCATGGCCAAGGTGGGGCCCAACACGACGTCCTTTTGTTTTGGGTATGGGTTGTTATTTTCATAGCATGGCATGGCAGGTCACCAAAGGCACTGTCGAGCTTTTCATGCTCTTCTAGTAGGTGGTGCCCTTGGCTCTTTGGTTTCTTCCTTGGTCTCCTTTCCACCTCTAGCTATGCACATTTGGGTTTTGGCTTTGGACCTTTTTGGCGCCTTTCATTTAGGTCTTCCTTGGCCTTGTTTGTATTCGGGCATCCCTTTTGTTTTGCTATGAAAGGTGTACTTAGCTTTTTGTCTCCCCCTTGATCGCCTCACCTAGGATTTATTTGATGTGGCTACCTTGCACTTATACCTTTTGTTTCCACAATGGTGTTTCACCTTTCCCACTAGGGATGGACTAGTTGGGCATCAAAAAACAATGTTTTTTTTATTAGCAAATTTTTGCAAAAAATTGACCTAAAAATGTGATTTTCATTAATACAAAGGATTTTTCATGGTAAAAATGGTCCAAATTCGCCAAATTTTGAAAAGAAAAAAATTCAAGTCACCAAATTTCCACAATAAGTTCGAATAGGTAGCCAAGAACATAGAAGGATCTTGGATATTTTCTACTTTCATATTTGGCATGTAGCCAAAATTGGTTAAATTAGTTTTTGAATGGTCACCACCTTGGTTACATCACAAAATCTTAAAACCTTGTCGGGAAACTAGGACATTTTTTTGGCGATTCTTTTAAAGTGATTGGGAGGAATTTTAGGTGGAACATTTTTTCAAGGCATAAGCATTTGCAGTGGTGTTACTTACAAATCGGGTTCCTAATTTGGCGATTGTGCCCTCTCTAGATATTTGTGTTTATCTTTTCCCCCACTCGTTGGCTTAAGCGAAATTTAACCCTTTGATGTGTAGGGGAGTTTGCATACATTGTTAGGGTTCTTGCCCCCCTTGCCCCAGTCTAAGTCTTTTTTGAGATTATTAGTGCATTGCGAATTTTACATCCTTTAGGTTTAGATTCCCCTTGCCTAGATTTTTTGACAAATTTTTAGCTAAAAATAAATTTAGAATTTTTTTTGATTATTTTAAGTTAACATTCATGCGTTTGTCCCATTTGTCAACATGGGGTCCTTCAAGCATGGTCTTTGAGCATTTTTGTGATTTTTTCAACCTAAAGGATTTAGTGAGTGGTTTCACCTAGCTCAATTAGCTAAGTTCCCATGAGGTTGTATTTCAAGGTTTGTTGTTTGGATTTTTGGTGACATTAGGTTTTTGGCTTTGGCCAAACCTTTAGGTGGTGTTTGATAGGAGTGGGCGATGGGTTTTATTGATTGGTGAATAAGGGCATCATGTTTTTAATTTTGTGATGCGTTTTATTTGCACTTGTTGCCACATCAATTCGATGTAGATGTTAGGGCAGGGTGTGAGGCTATGGTTCATGGTATTTAGGTTGTTATAAATGTCCATCCCAATTGAGTGGTGCTTGAGGTGGACATTGCAAATGCCTTCAATTCCATTTTGCATAAGGTCATTTTTCAAGAACTTTGGGTGGTAGGAGGTTAATT
>Ga0116227_10008828_pt1 | contig 18714 bp, 14 predicted proteins | sample S1TSphgellanicum_FD_89693 | JGI IMG/M metagenome (GOLD analysis project Ga0116227, IMG submission 89693) | Host-associated microbial communities from peat moss isolated from Minnesota, USA - S1T2_Fb - Sphagnum magellanicum MG | ecosystem: Host-associated > Plants > Peat moss > Unclassified... | reverse complement strand
TTTTGGTGGTTGTTTTTATTTTATATTTTTATTTTAATTTTAAATTTTTAGGTGGGGGTTATAGATAAATATAATTTTTTGATAAAAATTTTTTTTTTTTTTTTTTTTTTTTTTTTTTTTAAAAAATAAATAGGGGGGGGGGGGGGGGGGGGAGGATGTTGGTGTTTCCCCCAAATTTTTTGACCTTAAACCCTATTTTCACTTTATATTACACTTGAGAGCCCATGCCAAAACCTAAATGATTATTGAATTTTCATGGGGCGGCCTTTGGATGAATTTTCATGGGGCGGCCTTTGGATGAATTTTCATGGGGCGACCTTTCGATAAATTTTGAGGGCTCTCAGAATTTCTATGGTGATGAGCCCTCACTATGGTGTAAAGGGGGCCTAAGTAAAGGTAAGATCCCTCCCACTTTTAAAGATTAGGTGTAGTATCCCTCCTCTTTTCTAGGATGGATATTAAAAAATATAAGGTGTCTTCCAAATACACTTAGGAAACTTCTCTATGTGCTTAATTGTTGTGGGCTTCATTCAATAAGGGAAACTTAAGAATTTTTTTATTATAAGTCCCTTATTTATAAATTTTAAAAATTTATGAATTTTATTAAATTTATAATAGAAATTTTTTATTATAAGTCCCTTATTTATAAATTTTAAAAATTTATTAAAAAATTATTATTTATGAATAAGGGACTTATATCAATAAGGGAAACTTAAGAAAGAAACTTTATTTTAATATAAAGATTACAACAAAGAGCATCAAATTTGATTTCATTCACCTCATCATCTTGTAAAGTAGATGGAAAGGATTTTAGTTCCTCTTTTTGCCTATTTAAAGGCAATTGTTTATCACAGTGCAAAATATTCCACATTCTTGCCAAAGTGCTAATTCTACACTTCAGAAAGGGCAACTAAAATGTCATTTAGGCCAGGGTAGGTGCGCATTCTGCCATCTAGTCCATCCATAGGGCTCACTTGGTAGTGACTTTGTGGAAGGTGTAGTAAAGCGAAATCCAAAAATTCAAAAATGAAGTGATTTTGGAGGTTTTCAATCATAGAAAATGAGAAAAAAAGAAGAAAGAAAAATTGCCAGCTTTCTTTAAGGATTGTTAAAGAATTGTGCTTGGTATATATGGTTTATAGCCAGATTTGGCTAAATCTTCCTAGGGATGATCGCCACTTTTTCTACATACATGTTCCTATGGATGATTTGCCACTTTGGCTACAAACATAAATTCCTAAAAAATCACTTCTTAGGTGCATTCTAATTCGAGGCAGTGTGTGTCAAATCCTCGAATTCTTAGGAGTGTGTGTCATTCATCAGCTGGATGGAAGTTTTCAAAGATTCACTTGACAAAATTTATGGGAACTCATCCATTGACGTCGTTTTGGAATAGATTGTCTGTTTTATGCCATTATTGGGCCAGAGTGAACCAGGACCAAAGTTCCCGGAATGGGCAAATTAGGGTGGATGATTTTTGGTGGATATATCACTTAGTTGTGTGGACGTTTACCTCAATTGTGGATGAACTGTAGCTGAGCTATTACTATCTGGGTTCACCTTGGTAATCCATTATGGAACAAGTGGTGGGTTCATGGTTGTATATATGCCAAAACCAGGTCTCTGGCGTTGTGAGAATTGCAAATTATGAATTCTAATAAGAATCACCCCGATGATGATCGATTGGGGGTATGTTCCCATTTCTAATAACCACCCAACACTGATCTATAACAGTATAAAGGGTGTGTCACACTGCAGCCTTGCCATTTACATTTTAAAAAAATATGTTAAGGCAAAAGAAAGAATTATGAAAACTCAAATATTTCACCATGCAAAAATGTACCTAATCTTCAAAAAATCCCTCTAAAAGAAACCAAAATCAACTTTCAAGATATACATTAGAACTCTATAATAACTAATCTCAAGTTTCAACACAAGCCAAAATATTATTGACAATAACATTGTTGATGGAAGAAAGCTTTAGATTGTGCATTGTACATTTTGTCACACTAGTTCTATTCTTTTAATCCAATAAGATATATAGGTTTAGCCAAGAGATAGAAATTTAGCCAAGAAATATAAGTTTAACTAAAAAAAATGGTCAAAAGTTAGCAACCAAAAAAGATTGAATGTGGTAGAATGTTGGTTAAAGGAAGGTAAAGAGGCAAACTATTCAACCCGTCCTATGGACAAAACAACCAACTAGTGCAGTCATGGGGGCTAGTTCATTCTGGCCTCAAGGAATGACCTTTCCTTGGGGCAAAGGTGTTGGAAATGGTTGTGGTCTTGGGGAAACATTTGTGTTGCCTAAGAAATGGCCTTTCATTTTAGCCATGAACAAAAGATTTTTTTTAAAAAAACAAGATGATAAATTCATCCATTGTGTAACTTCTAAAATTCTAAAACCCTATAAACAATGTTTTTTTTGGGAAAAATTTAAAATTGTGGTGACCAAAAAAATAATTAATGTGAATTATCCAAAAACATTTTGGAAAAAAAACGCAAATGTCACCATATAATGAATCTAAACACAGTATCCTTCTTGCATGCCTTGGTAGGCTCACAACGAAAGGAGCTTGGCAAAATATCATTCCTCCATACTTAATCCTTTCTTCTTTTCTAACTACTTCCTTTTTTTCCTCATGCTTAACTATTTGTCCCTTTTTGTTTCAATGGTTTTTGGTTTTTGGTTTTTGGTTTTTTTTTTTTTTGCTTTGTTTGAACCAACTCCACTTTCATCACTATTACTTTGAGAGAAGAAAAAAAAAAATGCAATATTGCATATGTTATTGTGTATTGTGTTCATTTATTTGTTTACATTATCTATGTGGTGAATGTTTTTAAAAAAACAAATTTACACTTACGTTTATATAGATGTAAACAAAAATTATACATTTACATTATATAATATGATATAAATTTATGCTTTAAATTTATACATATTTATTTAGAAGTAATAGAATATTTATTGTATAATACATATTATACATATTTATGTAAAAATTATACATGTATAATATTTAGAAGCAATTAGAATGAAAATTTGGGGGTTTAACCATGGTACCAGTGTAGGTGCTGGTTCACCCAAAACCTAGAAAGGGTGGATCTTTGATTCACTGCGAAACCCCCCACCGGTTCTTTGACATGGTATCCAGGTTTATATCCGGCGGAGGCCAACATTTGCAAGATCTGCCCCCAGCTGCGACCCAGACCGAAACATTTGGCAGTAAGTCTGCCCCTGGCCCGGACCCGGCAAAAAAATTTAAAACCTGGCCCAAAACAAGGTGTACATCCCAGTCTACACCCCATCAATGGTTTATTTATTAATTTATTTTTCTGATGCTGCCTAGGTGGTGATCTTCCATGAGATGATATAGCCATATTTAGCTATAAAAAAAATATTAATTTAAAAATGAATCCTTCCATATTGTTGGCTACCTACTAGAACCTGATGTAGAATAAGGGATTTTATTTTAATTTTTCAATTATTTGTTATCCAAAACTTGGAAAATTATTCCAAAAAAATTTAGAAAAAAAATTCAGAAATTTCTCCCCCTTTTTTTGGTCACAAACTGACAATTGTTCGTTTGGAAAAGCAAAACACTGAGGATTTTTTAAATAAAATTTGGTGATTAGAAACCCTTTTTTGTGCATTTTAGAAAAAAAACACTGCGCCCCATTAAAACCTGACCTAACGTTTCTAGTATATTTGACCTAATGTTTCTTGTATACGTGCAGGTGCCTTAGAGCATCTCCAATGGTGCTCGGTATGCGATCCTACAGAGTACAATTGGATGAAGAAAATAGATCATATGCCGGTTTGTCTCAGGAAAATGGTTTTGGTTCCATATAGTTGCACATGTTGCCATGGCTGGTGAAAGGCACAGCAGTGCTTGCACCCGCAGAAAAGAGTGTAACAAGTATGATCTGATTGCTGCTCAGTGTTTCTGATTGCTCTATCTAAATGATTAGTCCAGGTGATTTGCTATTAGTAGTCCTCCCACCTATTTGCAGTCCCAGTTTCAGTGATACAGGTGGGGATGCAAAAGAGTCAATAACTAAACTTGGATGTGAAATATATTTTCGCAGGGTCACATACTGAGCACCACTGGAGATGCTCTTACAGAGTATAATTGTACTCATCCCAACTCAAGCACCTACAAAATCTCTAAGGTGCCTCCGGGTTAGCAGATTGAAATGGAATGACTGAACACTGTGCGAGCAGTGAGCACGCACCACCACGGGATGCAGGATGAATGGTGTGTGGACAGGAAACACTTTTTCATTGTATTCCCGTCCCATTAGGTAACCACCATGGTTATCTATGTACTAACCATCCACATGCGTCGACCTGCTTAGTAGCCACCAAAGGTTGAAACTACTTAAGTTACCTCATGGCTTGTCTACTATACTTACCCACTTACCTAAACCCTAAACCCTAGGTAGTTACCAGTGTTTGCTGGTTATTGAGTTTTGACCTGGTTATCATGCTGGTTATTAATTACTTACTAGTTGATCCTTCATGTTTTGATAACCGGTTAAATTGACAACCATATGATATTGAATTTTAAAAATCTAACAACCTACTTGGATGACCTGATTATCATCTAGGTAGATTATCAATCTTTTTATAAACTAATTAAAAAATTTAAAAACAGAAAAAAATAATATTCATACATATATTTCAAAAACCTTATAATCGGATAATAATTGACAAGGTAACATGTGGTGATCAGCTAGTTATTTAATAACATACCCTTATGCATAGTCAATAGTTATTACTCTTTTCTTTTTGATAACCTATTTGGGCAGCCAAAATTTTCTGATATTACCCATATTACCCAAAATTTTAAAATTAATTAATAAAAATTAAGGAAAATCAGTTTGAAATTACGTATATTTTTTTGAGAGGTCAAATACGATGTCAAAATGTTTGATTCATCCTTTACTAGGTTAAACATGTTTACAAGTGAAAACTTAATGTATCATAAGACAATGGTGTTATATCAACATTTGATTGATGATGAATTTTTTTAAAAAAGTTGTATCTCATCTTAGGGTGCTCTACTAAGCTTTTGAACAATCTAATTTTGTTAAATAATGTGGAAGTTATGACCCTCCAATGTAGGTTGCCCTTTCATTTGAAATATGTCCTTAGCACACAACACCTACCGTTCCTAACATGTGCATTTTTACCATGTGTTAACATCCTCAATTTTATCCCATATGGTTTGACCAAAGTTCTCGCCTTCTTGCCTATAGACTTGGGTCAAAAAGGAGACCCATAATCATAAACCTTACAGGCCTAGAGTCAATTTACTACCCTCCATTTGAGTTTGAAACAAGCAAGATAAAAGCTTCAAAAGTAAGGGTTTAAAAATTGAAAAAATATTTATCCTCTTGTGAACACATATATACTTCCATATGCAATTGAAGTGAATCTTATAATTAAATATGTCAAACTTCATACACAAACAATATCACTTTTATTACCGGACAAGTTGAACTTTATTTCAAAGAATTCCTTTCAGAAAGTTCTTTAGTTTTGACCTTTAAAATGTTTTTAATTTAAAAAAAACCCCATTTATGTCCAACCGAATGCTGGAAATGCTCAACAATCAATATTTTAGATCACAAGGATTATCCATTACCAAACAAAAAATTGACATTCTTTAAATGGAAGGTTTAAAAATCCCAATCACACGTTGTAAGATCTGATCCTTTGGTGAAAGGGTATATCATTGAACGATTACCAATTAGGTATTGCATAATTGTATGATGATATATGCTGACAATTTGAGAGGCAACTATTCGATAAATATTCAATAAGATTGTTATTAAGGATTGCGGTTCAAATGCAAGTATTGTAAATTGTCAACAAAATATCATATCCTAATAAATATTAGTGAAGCATGTGCCCGTTGGGCCACAAAGAGTGAACTAATTACCCAACTAATTTTTCCTTTCAAAATCATTTTTGTAATTTAATTTTAAATTTCAATGAAAATAATAATCAAAATTCAGTATCTCTTGCACCTTATTAGGTCTAATTTTTTTTCAAATCATTTTCATTAAATCCTACTCACTAAGGGCTTTCCAACAAGATCAAGAGCATGCCTCACCCAAATTTCCCTATAATTTATGAAGCATCAATAATGAGAGGGCAGGAATTAGAAGCACTCCTCCAAATTAGAAGCACAGAAGTGCTCCCCTTGTGTGTAACCCCAAGTTCAACTTTGAGCAAAAGATATGGGATTAAAGTGTGGTGCTATTGGGAACATTTTAGGAGAACAAATTCAAAACATAATTGAGAATACATAAGATATCAATGCTTATTATGCCTACTCCTTGTCAAATTTCTCTTGATTTTTCATTTTCAGGTGTGTCAAGGCACTCCGTAAGCATCATACTATCTGTGCTCACATATTTTGCTTCGAAAGTAGGGTGCTTCCCTTACACCAAGAGGGTCAGCAATCCTCTCAAATGTGCTGATACATCATCATCTGTTCATCTGCAAAGAGAGTAATCAACTCAAATTGATGGACTTGGAATGGGTCCAAGAAGCCTTCAAATCATGAGATGATTCAATCAATATAAGGGCTAAAATGTCCATAGTTAACAGCTATCTATGGAGGAACTAAAATTAGGACCAAAGAGGGGTTGAAGATTTTAATGGACCCCATTGAAGAAAAGCTCAGTCAGCTCCAATTGGTGACCTCCGAAGTGACTCATGCTTTTGCAATCAAACAGGAACACTATCATGGAAATGTTTCAAAGCTAGTCCAAGTTTCATATATAGCCAAGATTCATGACTCCCCCATCATTGAGTGCATGAAAGTTGTGAGTTGGATAAATCCTTGGATAACCCCTTTGCAAGAGATTCAGGAAAGGAATTAGAATTTAGACCACCCAAAACCTTATGCAAACAACTTCTAAAATGAAGCCAACAGAAATCTCACATGATCTGTTAAAATGAAGCGAACCTGACTTCCTGAGCTTTGGACAAGAAATTTCAGGACAGTTCAGCTGCATAACTTGCAAACAATGGACTGCCATGAGAATGGAATTGTCATAGAGCACAAGTTGTGGAGTATGCAACATGCCATCCACAAACATTTGAGCTCGTCAGGTAATGCAAGGACAATTCTGACCAAAACCCATCCTCAAGGGGGCTCAGGATGTCGTTTCCACTCCTGCTCCTTGGTCCCACCGAGTTCCAGGGCTCATATCCCATGTTGAATGGTCTGTTCATGGAAGTTTATATAACCCACACTATGTACAAAATTTGGTCAGCTTCACCATTCAGATACTGCCTGTGCCAACAATCCATCATGAAGCATTACAGTGACATACAAGACTAGAAGCATAAACATATAAAAATGGTGGTGCTCATGAGCTTCAATAAGCCCCTCAGATAAGCCTCTCTTTACTGCCTGCAGCCAGAGGAATTTTTACTACCTTCAGATTTGTACATGCAATTACCCCTCTGCATGGCTTTCCATGAGAGAAAAACTGCTGCATTCAATACAACAGCAAGTAGTGAACCTTATTTCTGATGCTATTGTGTTAGGCCACATGTTACTTGGCTTATAGGCACACTTCACCAGTAAATGAACAGAAAAACACCTTCAGCATTGCAAAGTAAATTCATTGCATGGTGGCCTCTGGTACTAGACCCTAATCTGTAATGTTGACAACATTTGAGACAGATAAGTGTGTCTATACATGCTGTGCTGTCTCAAACTTAAAACATACCCTGTCTGGTAACCTTCACATGGAAGGATGTGAAGTGAAGAGCTTGAAGAAGAGCTGGAGAATCTCAATGGTCATTATGGACCACAGCACTTGATCTTGCACAAGCTATTCAGTGAAATTGCAACTTGAAGGGGGCTCTACAACTCAAAAGCAATCAAAAGACACTGCAGCTTTCAAATGGGTACAATTTGCACCTAGATTCTACAATCCATCACTCGCTGTGCTAATCAAAGAAGTGGCCAGTTAATATTGAAGAAGAGAGAGGGTGGCTGATAGAAAGAGGACAATTTCCAGTTACCCTAAAACCTCTGTGAAAAAAGAGATTATAGGAGGGCAGGGGTTGGTGAGGGCCCATCCAAACCTGGGAGTGGAGGTTGCGGTGTTGATGTCTTTCCTGGGGACACACCATCATCACCCGGTTGACCCTCAAGTCCATGCCGTGCAGCATCCTCTCGTGAAGGTTGAAATCCAAGCTTAAACTTATCATAATTTGAAAGCTCTGCATGCTTGAATGGCCTCTCACCTAAAAGTGCTACTAAATCCTCTTGGTGCAGAACCTCCTTCTCTAGTAGCTTCAATGCAAGGGCCTCAACTCCAGCCTTGTGTTCAGTGACCAAAGCAAGTGTTCGTTTGTAAGCAAGGTCCACCCAATCACGCACTTCCTGGTCAATGATCTCCCCTGTCTCATTGCTGTATGGCTTTATCATCTCTAGTCCATCCTCCTTTGGTGGGAAGGAAAGAAGACCCACTTTGTCACTGAACCCATACACTGCAACTTGGGCATATGTCATCTTCGTGACTTTCTCCAGATCATTTTGGGCTCCAGTTGAGATCTTGCCAAGCAATACCTGTATACAAGCAATTACAGTTAAAGCACAGATGCATATTAAGAGCTTCAAGTATGCTGGAGGGACATATCTAAAAACTCCAAACTACAACATCCACTTTAAGATTCTAAACCTTTTGTAACATGAATACAAATTCCGTTGTTATGGCATGGTCCCTCCGTTATGCAGAAGCAACTCCTGTCTGGCCCCATTTGAACTTGCAAACTCCTGGGGAAGGGAAACAAGTTTGTACCTGCTCAGCTGCACGGCCACCAAGTGTCATACATGTCATATCCAGGAGCTGCTCCTTGGTCATAAGCAAGTTCTCATTTGGCAAGTATTGCGCAAAACCTAATGCTGCAGTGCCTCGTGGAACTATTGACACTTTCAGCAATGGCTCAGCATGCTCCAAAAACCAGCCTGCCACAGCATGACCTGCTTCATGATATGCCACTGTCCGCCTCTCCTCCTTGCTTATCACCTGCACCACAAGACATGGGTCCTTGGCTTCACAGATCCTAGAGAAAAAACTTAAAACAATGATTTGTCAACTTGACAGACTCAAACAGATACTATAAAGACACCTTAGACAACCTTAGCATGCTCAGGAACTCTAAAGCACCTGCACTTCTCCACACATGCTCTCAACTATCCAGATATTTCCGAGTGCCAATTTATGAGTGAAAGAATGTACTAGGCCATAAGAAGCCTACATTGTAGACAAAGCTGTGCAGTCACAGTAAGATCAGACTTGAACAGAGAGAACACAAAAGAGAAAACTCACTCGCTTCTTCTTCTCAAGTCCACCAATTATGCGATCAATAGCTGCCTCAAAATGCTCCATAGTGATTACAGTCTTTTCATTGCGTGCACATATTAATGCAGCCTCATTGCAGACGTTGGCAATGTCAGCACCTGCAAACCCAGGAGTCAAAGCTGCCATCCTCTGTGAGTAGTACACAGGATCCTGGTCAAGCTTCAACTTCTGGAGATAGATTCTAAAGATCTGTTCCCGTCCATTGATGTCAGGCCGATCAATGGAAATCTGCCGATCAAAACGACCTGGACGCAGTAAGGCCTTGTCAAGGATATCAGGCCTGTTTGTGCCTGCAAGGACCACCACCCCTGTTGTTGTCCCAAACCCATCCATTTCAACCAAGAGCTGATTGAGAGTGCTCTCTCTCTCATCATTGGCTCCTGCAAAACCTCCTCTCCCCCTGGCTCGGCCAATTGCATCAATCTCATCAATGAAAATGATACTTGGACTTGCCTGGCGGGCTTGAGCAAACAGATCTCGGACGCGTGATGGTCCAACTCCCACAAACATCTCCATGAAATCTGAGCCACTGATTGAAAGGAATGGCACCCCAGCTTCCCCTGCAGTAGCCTTGGCAAGGAGTGTTTTACCTGTACCAGGAGGACCAACCAACAGGGCCCCCTTTGGTATCTTGGCACCAAGTTCTTGATACTTCTTGGGGTTCTTCAGAAAGTGCACAAACTCCATAATCTCTTGCTTTGCCTCATCACAACCTGCTACATCTTTGAACATCACCTGTCATAGAAAATAACCAAGGAATGAATTCAAATGCAGACAGCAATTATAATCATTTTACCTGTTTAAACAAAAGCTGTTGATACTGATCCTGAACACCTGCACAGAAATCCTTAAAAGTGACAGTCATGCTAAGACTGCAGCTGTTGCAAATGACAAACCTTGTCCTTTGCTTTCTTGCTTAGCTTGGTGACTTGTGCCTTGCCAACATTGAAAATTCCACGTCCACCCATACCTCCAGATCCTCCACCAATGCCAAATCCTCCACCCTGCATTCGTCTAGAGAAATAGATGTAGCCTGCAATCAACAGAATAGTTGGTGCTAACCGCAAGAGCTCTTGCTGCCAGCTCAACTCTGACACATAAGTGACAGGGACATAGTCGTGTGGGTTCACACCAAGCATATCCTGAGCATCCTCCAGCTTACGTTCAAAAGAGTCAATACTCCCAATGTTGAAATAGTACTTATATTGGCTAACTGCCTGGCCACCCTGTGGCCGGGTGTCCGTTTGAAGTTCATCAAGATTGCCTCCTCCTCCACCAGCTTGAGAAGCTTGACCAGAACCAGCCTTGACATAAACCTTTGCTAAGCTTTTGTTGGTGACTTCAATTCGGTCCACAATGCCTGGCTCAAGCAGTTTGTTTTTAAACTCCTGGAAGCTGATCTGAAGTCACCAAAACCATCCAGATAATTAAACCTTACTAGAGTTATACAAAAACAAGCAAAGTCCCAGTGCTGTGTCTTCTAGTTCAAGCATCTTGTGTAGTGTCCAAGAACCTCTACACCTGCAAGCAAAGCTTTGGAGTTTTTCATATTTCAAGTCAAGCCTGGCACATTGAAACAAATGCATCTCCCTTCATGGCCCCTTCATGGGATGGAGTAATGAATAATGATTTCAACCAAGAGTTACATAGGCACAGATACCTGTTGGGCATCACTGCGGCCGATGGAGAGTGTGGTAAGAATGGCAACAGTAGCCGCACCAGTTAAAATCAAGGACTGAAGCTGTGCCCTTGGCACCTCTGCAAATGTCTTTGGGTCCTCAGACTTTGGATCCTCTGGCAATTCAGCTCAAGCATGTCAGAGCCTGCCATAACTTGTACAAAACTTACATGGATCTCCAATCAGGAAACTTATACATACCCATTTCTGCAGTAAGAAAACTAGGAACAGCGTAATATTCTACACAAAGTCATGTCAGATCCTGTGGACACCATTACTCACCATTCTTTGACTCCGACTTCTGCTCATTGCGGCCCTTTGGGAGTTCTTTCTTATTCTTTGGATAGAAATTCTCAAACCCTGCACACAAATGGATAACAGCAAGCTCAGCCACTGCAATGCACCAAATTCAAACACTCTCAAAGCTAGCAACAGAATTGGGCTGCAAACTCATTAGGATGGTTATGTCTGTATAGGTACTAGCACAAGAAAGGGCTGTACTCCAACCCAGGAAAACCTTGCAGCAGGTCATCTTTGGGTAGCATAAGCATCCAAGATAGGGTTTGCAAAATAATGAGCCCTATGAAGATAAACCTTTCTCCCAAAACTGTGCATAGGACAGTATGAGCATCAATTACTTACTCAAGACCAGCATTTCATGTAGTACAAAGCAAATCTTTGGTTTTCTCTAGGCTTGAACTTCTCACCTTTCTTTCTGGGGTTCTCACTACAAAAAGCTCTGCGGGCATCAGCATTCCGCAGATGTGAACTCTGACCACCCCTTCTAGAAATATGATGGATTGGTCGCCTTGATATGCCAAACCTCTCAAATGTTGATCTTGAAATGGCAGGACCTGTAATGCCAGGCCTTATTGAGCCTAAGCTAGAAAGCCATCTCCTTGGAGGATTCTGCCCTTGGTTGCTCAAAGTTGACAAACCTCTGTTATGCCCTAGACTAGTCAAATTCTTGTACACTTGAGAACCTACAGATGTTTTTCCGGTGATCAAAGCTTCCTGCTGCCATAAAAACAAAATCTCTTTGTTATTGTCAAATGCAGCACAACCCTAAAATGTAACAAAGAAACATAATTCCGCCCCCAAACCAGCACAACCTTACAACAATGGGAGACTGCTCATACACAAATGCAGAAACCCAAACTCCTTTCAAAGTTTACAAGTCAAAAGTCCAATTCTTCTGTTGCCAGAGCACAGATTCCTGGCAATGACTAGCAAGCTCCATGAGATAATGACTCTCCAAAGCTGAATCTATACACATAAAAACCATTTTTCTCAACCAGTTTTAAGTTCATATTTGAACAAAATAAGAAGCCCGCATAGAAAACCCCACACAAATGCAGAAGAGTGTCTTAAAACCTTCAAAAGACAGAATCAGTGCAAGGACAAAGAACAAAAAAAAAGCAAACATCCCACACAAGGCTTCTGCAAGTGGGGAGAATATATCATGAACATCAAGATAGTCTACCAATATTGCACTAATTTTAGTCAGAGTTGCCAACACAGCAGGCGAAAGTTGATGGGACTTCCCAAATAAATCCATCAAGGGCACATGGAAAAACCTTGGATCTTCTCACTGAAATGAAGATCTCAATCCTGACTGGTGAGATTCTAACTGACAGTCGGGAGAAAGGGAAATTCACACAAGGGTTTTTGAGACTTAGAAAAAAGGGGGTGTGAGACAATGAAGGGAAAATCAGAAAGCAAGATGTGGAGGGACCAACATCTTGACATGAGCTTGAATGGGCATAGAAGCACTGCAAGCTTGGCAGACAGTTTAGGGTACAGGCCTCCAGCAATAGTTTTTGGTTCAAGTACATAAATGATGTCACGATATTCCGGAAAAAAAGTACATCATAACCCTTTGCAAATGAACAAGCCATCACTCACAACTAAAACATCCTCAACAAAATAAGAGCAACAGGAGGCAAGTCATCAAATCCTCAAAGGGTTCCTATACCTTGCAGGCAAAACTCAGTTTAGGGTTGAAGAGAGTGAGAGACAAAGGAATTGCCAAATTAGGGTTTCCTTCGCCAGAGAGAGGTGCAACGAAATTGTGAAAAGTCTCCTTTGAAGACTGAAGTGAATTCCCATAAACTCTGTAAAACACGCATCAAAAAAAACTTGGCAACCTACTACTCCAGAACTCAAGAAAACAAATTATTTGACATCATTAGCAAGCTTTTGAGGCTTATCGAAACCCTAAAAACAACCAATCTCCCAAGACAAGCGACAGGAGACAAGGGGGGGGGGAAAAAACACAAACGGAGGGACGCACGTAGAACCTGCAGACTCACCAGATTTTTACGAAACCTGCGTGCCACGGCTGCTGACCTCTGGGATGACATCGATCCCAGCCTATGTGCACTCCAAAAGCACGAGAACAGAGGAAACCCTAAAAGCTCGCTTCGCCGTTTTTCTCTCTCTCTCTCTCCTCCTCCTGCTGGTGGTGGTGCTCCTCCAAAACTCCACAACAACTCCCTCCTCGTCTACTGCAGAGCTGTAGCTAAAGCTCTTGGGAAATCGAAAGCCAAGACGGAAAAAGGTGAAGGCAAGTGGAGGCTCCAAAGCAAAACGTGGGGAGCGAGCGAGCAGCACCGTCTTCTCGTTTTCTTGTACACGTCCGTCCATCCGTCCGTCCGTCCGTCGACGTAGCGAAGGCGTAAGAAGCTCCGACCACCGTGTGAACTTGCCCGAACAACTTCCGAGACGCGGTCGGAGGGGAAACACGGCGCTGGTTTTTTTTTTTTGGCGAATTGTTTTTTAGATTTTTTTTTTAAACATGAAAATTTTGTGATGTTTAGGGATTTTTTCGCCATTTTTTTAAATTAAAAAAAATTAGCCACCTCTAGACCTACTACTTCCTAGGTCGCCACTTGTATTGGCACTTTTGTAAAAAATGCTGCAGCCCACCTACGACTGTCGCCATTTAATGCAAATTAATGCTGGGGGTCCTCGCCAGTGGACCTACTTAAGAAATTTTTTAAAATAATTTTTAAAAAAAACAAAAAAAACCCTATAGTGGTGAGCAGGGTTTTTTTTCTTTTGATATTTGTGATGTAGCTGAACTGGCAATTGTCCATATTAAAGTTTAGCCAAATTTGGCTATAAACAGGATATGCAAGAAAAAAAAAAAAAACACAAGAAATTGTGTTTGGGAACAAATGGATTCTCTTTTGATTTCTGGGTCAGTCTTAAACTGGTGTTTTTTTCTTTTTTGCAACCCTCAAAGGATGAAAAACAAAGTTTTTTCAAGAGACACCTTGGATGATGAACTTTGACCATCCATTACTCATTCATTTCAACTCTTATTTTATTTTATTTTATTTTGTTTTATGTTTTTTTTTTGCACATGAGTCATATGCATGCCTTCTATCCTACCATCAAAATTTTACAAAACACAAAACATGACATCTTGATTTAAATCTTCACAGACTTGCAATTTCAAAATGTCATTTTTGGGATGTGCCATGGGATGTTATGCTCTACATGTACGTGTACCTCCAAATACACTAAGAAACCTAAACCCTAAACCCTTTTCTATATTACTTGCATAGTAGAAGTCCCTTAAGAAAGGGAGTGAGGGGGAAAGCTTTCCTCATTTTGAAGAATTGAACAATCAAAATATGATGCTAGTTTTAGAATGAAGTTTGGTCCAAGCCCATTTTGGGTCTAACAAAAATTTAAGGGTTGAACTTGATTTATTTATATTGTATACAATGCACATGTTAGATTGTGGTGAAATGAGAATTCAACAATTATTTCACCACAATCTAACAATTCATGATATGAAAAAAAAATTCTTTTACACGTCATTGAATATTAATCATTTACAACCTACTTTTTTTTATAAAAATTGTGTGTCTTTCCCATATTTCAGATTTCTAGATTCATCCATCCTAGCCTTCATTTCATCCATTATCTTTCCTAAAATTTCCATTTTCTTAGATTTGGGTTTCTCAAACATTTCAACCTTTCCTAGAACTTTCCAACCATCCATTATATATTGTTGTTATAAACATTTCTCATCCATCCATCCATCCTATCCGATACATAATTTTTCCTTGTTCTATAGTTTTAAGCATTATTTCATCAATCAATTTATTGGATTTATGTTTTTTACATTTGACATTTTCCATCTTCCCCAACAGCCACCTATCATCCAATGGGGTTGCATGGGGCCTTAAGATGGAAGCTAAACTACCAAAAGAAAATTTTGAAACACCTTCAAACTTAAGGCATCTAATTCTTTTTTTTGCTATTCCTTCAATGTTAGAGCAAGGCATTTCAACTTCAACTTCTTCTTTCTTTTTTTCTTTTGGTTACTCTACCTTGAATTAGGTCTTCAAATATAATTTAACTTTCCTGAATTTTCATCACTCCAAACTACCTCCATTTTCATCACTTGTCAAAACATTCTCAACCTTTTCAACTTTTAAGGTTCAACTATTGTCCAAGTTTCTCAAATTTCTGAAATTCGACTTTCTAATACTCCATTATTCCCAACTTTCTCAACTTTTTCTAGATTCCATTTTCTCAAGGTTCCATTTTCTTGACTTTCTCAAATTTAATTTGTCCAACTTCTTAAAACTTTCCTAGGTAACTCCCATTTCATCCATTGTCTAACTTTTCAAAAGAATTAAGAATCTTAACACACACATCTACAACCAATGGAAAACATGGCATAAGAGGAAGTCAAATAAGTGGTAAAGTGATGTAAAAGCCATCATATATATGTCATTTCTTCCACTATACGGGACACCTAGATGGAACACCCACATTAGTGCATGACCAGTATATGTTGAAGTTCTACTATAGTTAAAACCTTTACAATGTTAAGCAAAAACTTTTCCTTGTATTGATTCAGAAGAAAATCCTCATTACATGCACATGTAAAGCCCTTGGTCAGATTTTAACACTATGAAGAGTGGGGTTATAATGTCTCCTCTCTGCAAAGTTGCCAATTGCATCTTGAAGCCTGAATTTGTGAACTTGTAACAAAGGGAAAAGTTGTGTTTAAGTAGAGAAAAAGAATTAAAGATTGAAACAAACTACATTAAGCATGCGCTTACCCCAAATAATTAGCCAAATAACCAAGTCCTAGATTTAATATCATTTTCTGTAAAGACCTGCACCTTTTTTATGTTTTAGTGTAACCAAAGGGCACCTTAGCTAGTGTAATTGTTCCTCTGCTGTTTGCAAGGCGTTTTGAAATACCCACCAAATTTTTTTCATTTTTTTCCCGTAATACCCGCATCACAGGAAAAAAATTAAATTTTTTTTTTGGGCTTAGGTCTTTATGCTCAGTAAGGCCCTTGGTTGCAGGTTTTACAGAATCAAGCCCGTGCTCAACTCCAACTCCTCCTCATGTAAATGCTTATTCCAAGGGGGGTGGTGTTTTCTGTTTTATACAGTTTGGCAGGGGTTTCATCATCATCAGTCCAATACACTAATTGCAACCTAAAACAAAAGTCCTGGATAAGTTTTCTGTTTCAAAATACTCAGTCTTGGACAATACTGCAAACTGCCAAGAAAAGATTGTTTTAGCAGACAAATCGTTTAAAATCTGATATAAACAAGGGATTGTGTTGCACTAGTGCGGCCTTGCCATTTACATTAAAAAGTATTTTAAAGCAAAAGAAGAATAATGTAAACTCAAATATTTCAGCATGCAAAAACATTATCTTTGAAAAATCCTTTAAAAGAAACCAAAATCCTTCAAGATATTATAACTCTATAACTAATCTCAGGTTTCAAAACAAGCCAAAATATTCATCTTTCAAAAATGCTCCTATAAAAATAGACCTATTATAATTACCTAGAGGCCAAAATCCCTTAAGCTACTATACTCTATAATGAATCTAAACACAATATCCATGCCTTGCTAGACAAGGCCAACAAGAGTCTACCTTCTTCCGGGCATGAATGAATGAATGTAGGTGGGCCAAGACTCGCTCACTCCCCAGTGTCTGTCGACTACTTCCCAATTAATGAGCACCAATATGGTGCAGCAGCTGTGCTCCTATCTCTACCTATTGTGCCTAATAATCAAAAGACAAAAAGAAAGTTCCTTAATTGGGTGAGCTGCTGCAGAGGTGCTCCAAAAATGGCGTTTGCAAATGGCAGACTACATAACTAGACGTGCCATTTCAAAATGGGTTTTTGCAAAAAATATAGTAATGGGTTTGGCTCTGGAATCATGCACAGAGTTTGTGAAGAAGGTAGGTTGGGCGATCATGCAATAAGGAGGACTTAGCTAAATTTGGCTAGAGGTCAGAGCTAGGGGAAATAGAAAACTTTAGGATTCCTCCTCTAATTTGGCTACTTGTTGGAAGCTAATCTCTAAATATGGCTCAACTTTAATAGGCCTTGCCTTTCCTCATAATGTGACCAGTTTGGCCCATATTTCCCCCCCCCAAAAAAACCCTTTCTAGACCTTTAGCACCTTCCTTGTTTTCTTGCCAGGTTGCGAAAATCCCCGCCCCCCCAAAAACAAACAAAAAAAAGAACACTGATCTGGATCAATTATCTGCTTTTAATAGTTATAATATTCTGACTCAATGTGTTTCAAGTAGTTAGGATTTGTGATCACTGCTGCATCATCGTCATGGCGGCTACTAGAGTGGTAAGATCGACTGTAGTCCACAGCTGAAGGGGCATAGTTCTGATAGTTGCAGCTTTGTGAGCCAAAGTAAGATCCACTAGAAGATGGATATAACTCATTTTGACTGCTGGATCCACTAGCAGTTGTGAAGAAATCACTGTCGTGTCGATTATACCGACTCTGATGATACGCCATTTCAGCGGGAATGTACTCAAGCATATAGTCTCCATGTTCGTGCCGGTTATTATTACGCTTCTGATCACTGGAGGAAGCAAATGCCGCGGCCCAGAACTGAGATTTACTCTTCACGTGCTTAGCCTTCTTCAGCACTCGCAATGGATCCACGAAACCAGTGACGATCACCTTGTGCGGCGTGACGGGATCGCACCAGACTTGATCCACACCGTCTAGCTCGAAAATCTCCTCACGTAGCTTCTCCTCACATTTGCTGCAACAGATGCCAGGCACCATGAGCTCCGTGACGGCCTGCACGGCCGGAAAAATATCATTGCTCCTCACCACATGATAGCGATCATCAGTAGAACTGTACTTGTTGGAGTAAGGATCGACATCGTGCGACGTCGTAGTAGAATAGGCGGCGGCGGCGGCGCTGCTATACGTAGGCACCATGATATTTCTCCTCCGCGAGCTGTTGACGATCCAATTAAAAGGCTTGCGGGGCTGATCATCGCCATAGAAGAGTTCGTAATTCATCTCCTGGAACGCCATCTGATGAGCACTGTCACTAGCTGGGTCAATGGCCGGTGTAGTAGATAGATAGCTGCAGAACAACAACAACAACAACCCAAAACAAATGAACACGCAACTTAGCTCAAAACCCAAATTTCAAAACTAGTTTCTGAAACAGAGATGATCTAGGAGTTGCTGAAATTCACTCAACTTCTGGGGATCGATCCACAAGTAGGCAAGTACTCTAAGCTCTGAAGATCTACAAAGGGAATTAACAAGCTGGAGACTTGGGGTAGTGCAGGAACTACCAAACTGTGATCAAACTTCA
>Ga0116227_10008825_pt1 | contig 18722 bp, 19 predicted proteins | sample S1TSphgellanicum_FD_89693 | JGI IMG/M metagenome (GOLD analysis project Ga0116227, IMG submission 89693) | Host-associated microbial communities from peat moss isolated from Minnesota, USA - S1T2_Fb - Sphagnum magellanicum MG | ecosystem: Host-associated > Plants > Peat moss > Unclassified... | reverse complement strand
TCGCCGGCCGCGATCCGGATCGCGCGGAACCTCGTCTGCACGAAAGTCCGATCGACCGCGTGCGCGCTATATTGCATGAAGCGCGCAATTATTTCCCGGAACTCGATGAGGCGGCGGAGACTCTGGCAGCCGATTTCGCGCTCGCAGGGCACGAATTATTTTTTTCGATTTCCGAATATTTGCGCGGGCGCCACGGTATTCGCGTCAGGGTCATGCCGCTCGATGTCATGAGCGACAGGCTGCGCTGGTACGATCACCACCGCCGCCAATTGCTGATCTCAGAGGCGATCGAACAATCCGGGCGAACTTTCCAAGCGGCCTATCAATTGGCATTCGCGCAGTTCAACGGCTTGTTGACGGAAATCTCCTTACGGCTCGAACCAGGGGATGAGACGACGCGGCGTCTCTTGCGCATCACGCTCGCCAATTATTTCGCTGGTGCGCTGATGATGCCCTATGGCCAGTTCCATGAAGCAGCCGAGCTCATGGGCTATGACATAGAAATCCTCTCGGCCCGGTTCGGCGCCAGCATCGAGCAGACGGCGCATCGCTTGACAACTCTATCTCGGCCTACCGCGCGGGGTATTCCTTTCTTTTTGGTGCGTGTCGATATCGCCGGCAATGTGTCGAAGCGGTTTTCGTCGGGGCGTTTTCCGTTCGCGCATTCGGGCGGCACCTGCCCGCTGTGGAACGTGCATTCCGCTTTCGCCGATCCTAACAGGCTTTTAACGCAGGTCGTCGAACTCACGGATGGATCGCAATGGTTTTCGATTGCGCGGACTGTGAGGCGTGCGATCACGCCTTGGGGCGCGGTCGAGCCGCAATTTGCCATTGGGCTCGGTTGCGAGATCAAATATGCGCCGCGTCTGACCTATGCCAAACGGCTCGATCTCAATGCCCTGGATGTGACGCCCATCGGCATCAATTGCAGACTGCGTGAGCGTCTTGCCTGTCCGCAGCGCGCGGCACCGCCTGCGACAAGGGCTTTGCTGATCGACGAGACGATGCGCAATGTCTCGCCATTTACGTTCAAGGATTTGTGAGAGGAACGTCAATGCGAGGAGCGTAGCGACGAAGCAATCCAGGTTGTAGTCAAAATGTTATGCTGGATTGCTTCGCTTTGCTCGCAATGACGGCTTAACGATAATGACGCATCAGATGAATAACAAATCTGACGTTTTCCAGTTTCAGCCCAGCCTCTTTCAGGGCCTCACTCCAAGTTCGCCAATACTTGCTGCGCCAAGACCCGGCTGAAATACCGGTTTCTCGTTCGAACGCGCTCCTGCCTAAGGGCACGCCATTTTCAGCCTATAAGAACCGTGTCTGAAAACGCCTATTGTATCTGACGCCTCTTAGACAAGCCCACCTCGAACGCTTCTTTCCTTTCACCTATTTCTTGACTTCATGCCCCTCGCCGGTTTCTACTTACAGGACAGCGCGTTCGGAAAACCGAACGAAATGGATCAAACGGGGTTCGAGCGTTCAAGGTGAATGTTCCCTTTAACAAAGCGGGTCAATCGGACGAGGCAGAGGCGCCGCATAGCCTCGTTGCGCATTTCGGCGCCGCGCAGCCGCTTAAAATGGACGCGGGTGTTTTGCTCAGTCCGCTGACCGTGGCCTACCAAACCTACGGCACGCTCAACGCCCAAAAATCCAATGCGATCTTGATTTGTCATGCGTTGACGGGCGACCAGCACGTTGCCAATACGCATCCGGTCACCGGAAAGCCTGGCTGGTGGGAGATCATGGTCGGCCCTGGCAGGCCTGTCGATACAGATCGTTATTTTGTCATCTCGTCCAATGTCGTTGGCGGCTGCATGGGCACGACTGGGCCGTCTTCGCTCAACCCGGCCACGGGCCGTGCCTATGGCCTCGATCTGCCGGTCGTCACCATCAAAGACATGGTGCGCGCTCAGGCCATGCTGATCGATCATCTCGGCATCGAGACCTTGTGCTGCGTTGTCGGCGGCTCGATGGGCGGCATGCAGGTTCTGCAATGGGCTGCGAGCTATCCCGAGCGGGTGTTCGCGGCGATGCCGATTGCCACTGCCGCGCGCCACTCGTCGCAAAATATCGCATTTCACGAAGTCGGCAGGCAGGCGATCATGGCCGATCCCGATTGGTGCAAGGGCCGCTATATCGATGAAGGCCGCAATCCGACGAAGGGCCTCGCGGTTGCTCGCATGGCGGCGCATATCACCTATATGTCGGATGAAGCCCTGCAACGGAAATTCGGCCGCAAACTGCAAGACCGCCTGGCGCCGACCTTCTCGTTCGATGCCGACTTTCAGATCGAGAATTATTTGCGCTATCAGGGATCGAGTTTCGTCGATCGCTTCGATGCGAACTCGTATCTTTATGTGACGCGGGCCTGCGATTATTTCGATCTCGCCGCCGATTACGATGGCTCGCTGGCTCTTGCGTTCAAAGGCAGCAAAACACGGTTTTGCGTCGTCTCCTTCAATTCCGATTGGCTTTACCCGACGGCGGCCTCGCGCGCCATCGTGCACGCGCTCAACGCGGGCGGCGCTTCGGTGTCTTTCGTCGATATCGAGACAGAGCGCGGACACGATGCCTTCCTGCTCGACGTTCCCGATTTTATCTCGACGACACGCGGCTTCCTCGATGCCGCCGCGCGGGCCCGCGGCCTTCCGCCATCGCGCGCTAGGGACATCTAAATTGAGCAAATCGGCTGCGAAACAAGTCGGCGAAATGCTGTCGCGCGACGGCCGTCTCGATCTTTTGCTCGTCGCCGATATGGTGGACGCACGCAGCCGTGTGCTGGACGTTGGCTGCGGCGACGGCTCGCTGCTGCGGCTTCTATCGGAAGAGCGCGGCGTAGACGCGCGGGGTATCGAGCTATCTCAAAAAGGCGTCAACGATTGCGTGTCGAAAGGCCTTTCCGTCATACAAGGCGATGCCGATACCGACCTTGCCGATTATCCGGACGATGCGTTCGACTATGTGATCTTGACGCAAACCTTGCAGGCGACGCGCCATCCGCGGCAAGTGCTCGAACATATGTTGCGCATCGGACGCCACGCGATCGTTTCGTTTCCGAATTTCGGACATTGGCGCATCCGGTTTCAAATCGCTGTGCGCGGACGGATGCCGATCACCGACAACCTGTCTTTTCCTTGGTACGACACGCCGAATATTCACTTTTGCACGATCCGGGACTTCGTCGGTCTCGTCGATGAGATCGGCGCGCGGATCGAACGCGGCGTTGCGATCGACAAATCCGGCAAGCCTTTGCAGCTCAATCTGCCGTGGTGGGTTTGGAACCTTTTCGGCGAGCAAGGCGTCTTCCGTTTGACCCGTCTCAAGACTTGACCGGATGCTCCGGGGCATGCAGATAAGACGCCCGCGGAGCGGAATAGGATGCTGCGGTTCTGGAATAAGACCTATTCAAATAACCGATGTGTACCATGAAATGAGGAGCCGGAGGGCTGATGGCACTGGGACCTTTTGAATTCGTGACCTCGACAAAAGAAGGTATCACGCTGCTTGCGCGCGATGAGCCCATGGTTGTCCACGCTCAAATCACAGCAGACGTCTTAGACGCCTATTTCAAGCTGGCGGAAGGCTCAAATCATGCGCGCCAAAAGCTCGCGCTCGCCAATCTCGATGCTTTGGGCCGTATCGCGGCTGGCAAATATGAACGCGGCGAAATCAAATATAGAGACGGCCAAGGAACGACGGTCGCGATGATCCGGCTGAGCCTTTTCGATCTAGAATGTTCAACGCATCTGACGCGCAACGCAGATCAATCGCATTTGCATTAGGGTCCATAGCTAATTATTTCGTAATCTGTGGATCGTCATTGCGAGCCAACGGGTCCAGCTTCGCTGGCCCGATGACAGGCTCCGCGAAGCAATCCAGAGCATCCAATGTGGCAAGGGCTGGATTGCTTCGGAGCGAGCTCCTTGCAATGACGGCTTAATGATTAAGCCCTGACCCTAGCACTATTGCATATTTCTTAAAGCTTACTCTGCTCAAAACCCGAGATCGCTCAGCGAGGGATGATCGTCGGGGCGCCGCCCATGCGGCCAATGATATTTGCGGTCGGCGTCTTTGATCGGTGTATCGTTGATGCTTGCGATGCGCCTGCGCATAAGCCCGTGCTGATCGAATTCCCAATTCTCATTGCCGTAGCTGCGAAACCATTGGCCGGAATCATCGTGCCATTCATACGCAAAACGCACAGCGATCCGGTTCTCATGATAGGCCCAAATTTCCTTGATCAGACGGTAATCGAGTTCGCGCTGCCATTTGCGTGCGAGGAAGGCTTCGATGGCGTCGCGGCCCTCGATAAATTCGACGCGATTGCGCCATTTGCTATCGATCGTATAGGCCTGGGCGACGCGCGCGGGATCGCGTGAATTCCAAGCGTCTTCTGCGAGACGCGCCTTTTCAGCTGCGGTCTCGGCCGTGAAAGGCGGAAGAGGCGGACGGCTCATCCTCGCTCCTCAAAATTTGTGCTCAGCCTTTTGCTGTCTTGGCCCGTTCGATCGAGGCTAGAATGAGAGAATGCGCTTCCGCGCTATCGCCCCAGCGCAGAATCTTTACCCATTTGTTGGGTTCGAGATCCTTGTAATGCGTAAAGAAATGCTCGATCTGCTCCAAAGTGATCTCTGGTAAATCTGTGTAATTTTGAATTTTCTCATAGCGTTTCGTCAGCTTGGCTGACGGTACCGCGAGAATTTTTTCATCTTGCCCAGCCTCGTCCTGCATGAGCAATACGCCGACGGGACGGCAGCTCATGATCGCTCCGGGGATGATAGCCCGCGTATTGGCAACGATCACATCGCAAGGATCGCCGTCATCCGATAATGTATGCGGAATGAACCCATAATTACCCGGATAGCGCATCGCCGTGTACAAAAAGCGATCGACAACTAGCGCACCTGCCTTTTTGTCCATCTCATATTTGATGGGTTCGCCGCCGATCGGAACCTCGATGACGACATTGACGTCATAAGGCGGATTTGCGCCGATTGAGACGGCGTCGAGATCCATGATAAACTCCGTGATAATTGAATGAGCACAATGGGAAAATCGGTTGAACTGAACTGCTACACTCTTGGCGTTTAAATGCCAATGGCCGCTAGTCGAATGCGAAAGCGATACGCTCCCGCGTTTCTCCACCGAAATGTTCCTGTGTCGTCCGCACGGGTTTGCCTCCCATCTTGCGATAGAAAGCGATCGCTCTGTTATTTTCGGCCAAAGCCCACACGATGGTCGAGCCATAGCCATGATCGGTCAGATCCTGGAGGGCGACATCGAAAAGCCTCTTGCCGAAACCGAGCCCTTGGAATTCGGGAGCCAGATAGAGCTCGAAGATTTCTCCCGCATAGGGCATTGAGCGGACGCGATTGCGTCCATAGCTCGCGTAACCGGCGATCGTTTCATCGAAATCGAGAACGACGAGGCGCGACCCTCGTCTGATCGCAGAAAGCCACCAGCGCGGCCCGCGCCGCGCCACCATTTTATCGAGTTCCCGGCCCGGAATGACGCCGAGATAGGCTTCGCGCCACGCCGCGTCGTGGACCTCTGCGATGCCTTCGGCATCGGTCTCGCAAGCTGTTCTGATGGTGAGGAGTGTCTTGACCATGGCGGATGTTAAATCTGCTTGGTCTCACCCCGCAAGAGTTTCTTAGGTCATATTTGAGTTTAAATTGCACGTTTGGATAACGAAAATCCGAGACGGATCGTCGCGCCTATAGTTATCGCTTAAACTTTTAGCGGCTGGCATCTCAAAGCTGTCACAACTGGAAGCCGAAGCGGAAAAAGTGGTAATTTTTGCTAACATCGGACGCCGGGACGCAAATAAGGTTCGATGGCCCAAAGAAAATTGAAAACGCCGAGAGTTTCAAGCGAATCGCTTGCCATGATCCGGCGGCTTTTCGCTGAACATGCGCGCCAGCATGCGAGTGCCTACGCCATATCGGTGACGCTTATGGCGGCCGCGGCAGCGGCGACCGCGCTTTCGGCGTTTTTACTCAAACCTGTTCTCAACAGCATGTCGGGCGCGGGCGATTTCACAAGCTTAAAATTTCTTTCGTTTGCCATAGCGGGTCTCTTTCTTCTGAGAGGCCTTGCGACTTATGGGTATCTCGTACTGCTCGCGCGGACTGGCAATGCGATCGTCGCCGCTGTGCAGATGCGTTTATTCGAACATCTCATCTATCAGGATCTGCGCCGCCTCCAGGCGCATCATTCGGGTGAATTTCTGACGCGCTTATCCATCGCTGCGAACGGTGTCAGGGACACGCTTCAAGTCCTGATCACGAGCGCTGGACGCGACAGTCTTACGTTGCTCGGCCTCGTCATTGTCATGGCTGTGCAGGATCCGGCGCTTTCTCTCGTGGCTCTCGCCTTGATGCCGTTCGGCGCCTATTGGCTCGGGCGTTTGATCAAGCGCGTGCGCCTGTTCGCACGGCGGTCCTTCGACGGTTCCGCGAAAATCTTGCTTGCCATGCAAGAGGCAATCGCTGGCATCCGCACCGTGAAAAGTTTCTGCCTTGAAGATCCGATGATCGCACGGATGCGCGGCGCGGTCAGCGAGGTGGAAATGGCTTCGAGCCGGATGGCCGCGGGTATGGCGATCTCAAGTCCTCTGGCCGATATGTTTGGCGGCATCGCCATCGCATCTGTGATCCTTTACGGCGGCTGGCGCGTCTCTACGGAGGGCGCGGATGCTGGATCATTTTTTTCGTTCATCGCCGCGCTTCTTATGGCTTACGAGCCAGCCAAACGCTTGGCGAAATTGCATCTTGAGATTCAAAATGGTCTCACCGGTGCGAAACTCGTTTATGAGCTTTTAGACGAACAGGCGCCCGAAGCCGGCCGCGCTCAACTGCCGCCTCTGGCGATCAATTCTGGGCACATCGTCTTCGAGAAAGTTTCCTTTACCTATCGTCCCGAAGAGCGTGTTCTCGACGAAATGGATTTCGTTGCCGAAGCTAACACAACCACCGCACTCGTCGGCGCGTCAGGATGCGGCAAATCGACGATGCTCCATTTGATCGAACGTTTCTACGCACTCCAATCCGGCACAATATCGATCGACGGACAGGACATCGCAGGCACGGATTTGGTCTCGCTTCGGCGCAACATCGCAACCGTCAGCCAAGATATTTTTTTGTTTCACGCAACGATTGCCGAGAATATCGCTTTCGGTCAGCCTGGAGCAAAGGCAGAGAGCATTGTGGCTGCGGCGAAACAAGCCGGCGCGCATGTCTTTATCACCTCATTCGCACATGGCTACGAGACATGCGTCGGCGAGAATGGCCAGCATTTATCGGCTGGCCAGCGCCAGCGTATAGCGATTGCCAGGGCGATTTTAAAAGATGCGCCTATTCTCTTGCTCGATGAAGCCACCGCATCGCTCGACGCCGAGTCCGAGCGTGAAATCCAAAAAGCGCTCGACAGGCTGCGCCAAGGCCGCACCGTTATCGTTGTCGCGCAACGCTTGCAAACGATCATGAATGCCGATCGGATTTGCGTGATCGATGCAGGCCGCGTGATCGAATCCGGCACGCATACCGAACTCATGGCGAAACGCGGCGCTTACGCGGCTTTGTGCGAATCAGATGCCCGCATGGATTGCGTTTAGAGTGTTGGAGGTTCAGATGGATCACATGGAGCTGTCATGCGCGGTCCCCTGACCAAGTCCGGGAGATGATCCGCGCATCCCTTCAGTTTGAAGAAAGGACGTTTTGGTTGTTACGGCTTTGTGGTTTTATGGTAGACTAAATTCATGAATTATACATCGCCCGATAAACCTGTGCCTGAATCAATCGCCGCCAGCCTCGCCCGCAGCGAGACACAGATCGCAGCGGGGCAGACTGTGCCGCTAGAGCCAGTGCTTGACCGGCTCCGTACCAGCATTTCGCGTATGCAAGCCGACAAAAAGCAAGAGCCGCTCACACCCAGGGCATGATTGCACTCAGTCCGGAAGCCGAAGCCCAGCTTGACGCTCTGATTGCTCATTATGAGGCGTTAGGCCGTGTCGAGGCATCAATTAATCTTCTCAATGCCCTTGAACGGGCGATGGTGCGAATCTCGGAACAGACGGATGCTGGCTTGCCCGCGCCGCGTCCCTATCCGTCGCTTGCCAAGGCTGGCCGCCGATGGGTTATAGAAGGCACCTATTGGATTTCCTACAGCTTGACGACCCCGCCGATTATCTCCGGTGTTTTCTATGCAATGGCCGACATTCCCAACCGTCTTTGAGGGATCAAAGCAACTCTTCCCAAAAATTCGCATCTAGAACGTTTCCGTTTCCGCCAGCGCAGTTTGCATCATGGGACGCTTGCCGCGATGGGCGCCTTTGACGAGGCTGGCGAAAGCCAAAGCATCGATCGAAACTAACGTGACCCACCAGATTTGTTCGGTCGCGAGACCGAAAGACGAGATTGTCAGCCCGGCGACAAGCCCTGCGATGAGGGCGGGTGCGACATTGGCAGGCGTCCGGCTGGCGGCCGCGAAAACGCTCAAAATGAGCAGGGCGAATGTCCAAGCGCCGATGATTCCGAGATCGTACCAAATTTCGAATATGAGACTTGTCGGGGTATGCGGGGGCAAATAACCCCGGCCAACGCTTTGCGCAGCCATCACGAGGCCATGCCCCGTCAAGAGCCGTGCCCAGTCGCCGGCCATCAAATCCGCCCAGACAATCAGTGATGTGGCCGCTGTCCTCATATATCCGGTGAGGGTGACGAAAAACCGCGTGAAAAAGACCCAGGCTGGAGCTGCCGCGAATACGAAAGCAAAGATCGCCGCTGCGATCCGCGCGGTCCAGACGGGTTGGTTCATGGCGCTTGCGAAGCTCAGAGCGCCGAGCGCCATCGCGAGCAAAGAGACACGCGCCAACGCGAAAATAGCTGCGAGGGCAACCAAAACGGCTAGCCCTCCGGCCATCATCCAGCGTTCTCGCAGGCTCAAGGCGCCCAATGCGGGCCAGATCAAAAGCACGAGAGTGATGATGGAACGTTGCAGAAGTGACGTTTCGAGATCGGGGCCGCCGATGAATTTCGTGACGCTCGCAAAAATCAAAGCCAAAGTCGCGCAGGCAGCGACAAACAGGCCGATCGGGATGAGATAAAGGTTCGATGTCTTGGTTTTATCCGGCAAAGACGAAGCCGCGAGCGCCACAAGAAGTCCGTTGCCGAATGTCTTGAGAAAACGCTCTCCAGCCGCGAGCGGAAAAACCGTCCAAGCCAGCGACAAAAATCCCCAGAAAACGAAGAAGAGCGCCAAAGCCGCCGGGAGAGACCAAAGGCTTTGAAACAATCGTTTAAAGCCATTGTCGGCGCGCAGCATGGCGGCGATCAAGATCAGGGTCGCGCCGACCGGCATGAGCGAATAAAGCGCTTGAATAGAGGCAAGTCCGGCGCAGGGCGTTACCATCACCAGAATGGCAATCCCAAGCCGGTTCAGCAGTTTTGCGGCCTCAGCGGCCGGGTCATCGAAAGAACGGCCTGCGGCCATGACTGCGGGGTCTCGATGCACGGCGAAGACGCCGCGTAATGATCTTATCTTAGCGCCGATCTGCCGACGCGGCTGTGTGTGTTAGGCCACAGTCTTGAAGCGATTGAATCTGGTGTCGCCGTGCCATTTCGCCGCCAGCCGTTCAAAGCGCCGCGACCGAGATCCCGCCATCGATCACGAGGGTTTGACCTGTCGTGAACTGGCCAGCCCGGGACGCAAGGAATACAGCGGCGCCTGCGATATCGTCCGGATCGCCGATCCGTCCAAGTGGCGTATGATCGAGTACTTTTCGAGACATCTCCGGATCCCTCCAAAGCGCCTCCGCGAAGTCAGTGCGGATCAAGCCCGGTGCGATGCAGTTGGCGCGGATGTTTCGGGCCCCCCATTCGACGGCGATGTTACGCGCCAGCTGCTGCTCTGCTGCTTTCGACAAAGCGTATATTCCCAATTTATCTTGACCCCTCAGTGCCGCGATCGAGGAGATGAGGATCACCGAGCCGCCGCCTCGCGCCGCCATATGCGGCAAGGCCATTTCGCAGAGCCGGAAATTGTTCTGCAGATTAACCTTCATCGTCCGCTCGAACGCGGCATAGGAGACATCGGAGCTCGGTCCGAAATGCGGATTGACCGCGGCATTGCAGACGAGGCTATCGATACGCCCCCACGTTTTGATAGCGGCCTCGGCCAAAGCCTTGAGGGCCGTTTCATCGGCTATATCGCAAACCTGTGCAAAGGCCTCGCCGCCTTGCGCTTTGATAGCTTCGGCAGCGGCTTCGCAGGCTGCGAGCTTGCGGCTTGAAACGACGATTTTCGCGCCATGCTCTGCCATGCGCATCGCGATCGCGCGGCCGATGCCTCGGCTCGCCCCAGTGATGAGGGCAACCTGGCCGGATAAATCGAACAGCTCCATGCTGGTCTAACTCGCTACACGCCGCGGTGCTTGATCGAGCACGAGCCGAATCTTTTGTGCCAGCTGCTCGCGCGTGAAAGGTTTGACAAGAAGCTGCACACCTTCGTCGAGACGATCATTATGCATGAGCGCCTGGCGCGCATAACCGCTCGTAAATAGCGTCTTCACATCCGGCCGCATGAGCGCGATACGCCGGGCCAATTCGCTGCCGTTCATGCCGGGAAGGCCGACGTCCGTCAGCAGAAAATGGATTGCTGGATCCTGCTGCAAGATTTCAAGCGCTTCCGACGCATTGCTCGCTTCGCGAACCTCGGCGCCGAGCCCTTTCAAGCTTTCGACCGTAAAGGCGCGCACGTCTTCGTCGTCTTCGACGACGAGAATAACAATCCCTTCGTCCAGATGGGACAAATCCTCCGCGGGCGCTGGATTCGCAGGAATGTCTTCGACAGCTGTTGCGCGCGGAAGGAACATTTTGACGAGCGTTCCTTGCCCCAGCTCGCTTTCGATGATGATTTGACCGCCCGTCTGTTTCAAAAACCCATAGACCTGACTCAAACCCAGTCCAGTTCCCTGGCCAATCGGTTTTGTGGTGAAGAACGGCTCGAAAACCCGGTCCAGCATATCCTCGCTCATGCCCCGCCCGCTATCGCGGAGGGAAATCATGATATAATCGCCTTCGCGGCCTTCGAAGCGCCCGTTAAACTCTCCGGTGGCGACGGACATATTCCGGACATCGATCACAAGGCGGCCTGCGCCGTCCATTGCGTCGCGGGCATTGATTGCAATATTGAGAATAGCGCTGTCGAGCTGGTTGGCATCGACGAAAGCTGGCCAAAGCTCCGCGGCGACCACGGTTTGAATTTCGATATTTTCGCCAAGTGTGCGGCGCAGGAGCTCGAACATCGAATTCAACAGCTGCACGATGTCGGTCGGTTTGGGATCGAGCGGCTGGCGCCGCGAATAGGCGAGCAGACGCTGAGTCAGTGTCGAACCGCGCTTTGCCGCTTCGAGCGCGCCGCCAGCCCAGCGCATCAGGCGCGGATTAACGCCCTCCGCGTGCCGCGTCAGAAGGTCGAGATTGCCGATCACAGCGGTCAGAAGATTATTGAAGTCATGTGCGATTCCGCCCGTGAGTTCGCCGATGGCTTCAAGTTTCTGCGCCTGCCGCAATTGGTCTTCAGCTTCGATCCGCGCCGCATCGGCGGCAGCGCTCTGGTCGACTGCGACGCGCAAAGCCTCGAATGCTGCGAATTGCCGTGCCAGCAGCCACAAAATGAAGATAATGGCGATGACGAAAAGCATCGCAACCGCAACTGCCAATGTCGAGATGCGCCGCCAGTCCTGCAAAATGGTATCGATCGAATAACCGACATTGACGACGATCGGAAATTGCTTTCCCGTCACTGTCGCGACCAGCCTGTTGGCGCCATCGATATTCGATTGTTCAATAAAAAACGTCTGAGGCGTGGTGAACCGCCGCCGCTTTTCGAATATCTGGCTTTTGTAAGTTTGTGCCGGACCCGTGAGCAAAGGGTATCTCACAAGGAGAGTTCCATCTTTACGCCACATGCTGACTGCGGCGCCATCGCCGATGTCGAGCGCCTTGAACAGGTTGGTAAAGTAATCGAGACCGATGATGCCTACGACGACACCGAGAAATGTCCCGTTTGCGGCACTCATTCTACGGGCGAGAAAAAGGCTCCAGGTTCCGCTGACGCGGTTTTTGGCAAGCTCACCCAAAAAGGCGGCATCTTCGGACGCATCGCGCAACGCTACGAAATAGTCGCGATCGGAAAGATCGACTTGCGGCAGGTCGTCGCGTGACGTGCTGATCACACGCCCATCGGCGCCGATAAGCGAGACGGCTTCAATCTGTGGAATGCCGATGATTTTAGCGCTTAAAAGCTCATGCCTATCGGGGCTGCTTTCCATGCTTTTAAAAGCTTCGGGCGTGGTAATGGTGTCTGCTGCGATTTTGTCCTGGAGACTCCGTAAAACCAGATCGACACTCTGAAGAGACCGTTCGGATTCTTCCATCAAAAGAATATCGAGGGTAACGAGTTCGCGCTTTGCATCGTGGATTTCACGAGAATGCAGCTGCAGAATAAACCAAGCCGTCCCGGCGCATAATGCAACGATTGCCGCGACACCGGTCAGAAAGACAATACGGGTCGGCCGCACTGCCGGAAGGCGTAGTAAAGTGAGAACGGATTTCGAGCCTATGGCCACGTGTCGGAAGTCTGCCTTGGAAACTGCGCTACTGCGATTTAATCAAAAATGATGATCTCGCGATCTGCCCTGGAGCGGGATGAGAAAAAGTGGAAGCCGGTTTTTCGGCGCAGATAAGTTTACGCAGATTGCGTAGACTTATCTGCGATATCCCGCTCTAAACTTTTGAAATCGATCACGTTCATGATTTTGGACTGATTCCGTCCAAAATCATCGTGATCTAGAGCCGGGAACCGATTGCACTCTTGCCTGCCGCACCCCTCAAAATCAACCGCCGCCAAGATCGACCTTACTCTTTTCGATCCAATTGTCCGAAAAAAGGCCGCTTCCGGGCGTTGCATTCTCGTTGACGAGGCCACAAGGGGCTGCGCGATCGGCGGTTTTACGCCGCTGGTCTTAGTCGATGTTTTTGTCATCATTTCTCATCGCCCAACGCCCGCTTAGGGCCATAGAGCCCTAACTTGGCTCAACGCGGTTGGTTGCGTCACGGCCGGATTGGCTGGCTCACAGCCCTTAGGCAACTACGGTTTGGAGATCGAAGATGTAATGTCCCATTCTTCCGGCCTGCCTTCTGGGACAAAAGCGCCGTCATCGCGCAGGCTGCCGCGGGCTGGTGGCTGCGCAGACGGATAAGCTCCATATCGCGAGCGGTTCGGGCTCGTATAGGCAGGCGGCAGGTTCGCCATTGGACCTGGTCCAGGGCCTGCGTGCAAGGCGAGCGCGGGCGCTGGCGCATGTCCTTGCGCCATGTCGGTTTCGTCGTCGATGCCGGGAGCATCGGGCAGACCGTCATGCGGCGGTTCGGGTATGGTCGTCTGCGGCGCAGGCTTGCAGATCCGCCGCGCACCCGTCGATGTATTGCCATGCATGGCGAGATCGACATGAATGTGGTTATAATGAAACGCGTTGGAGCCGGGCGCCAGCACGGTCGTGAAATGCGTGCAGGCGCCGGTCTGCACATCGCGCAAAAAGGCCTGTGTCTGGTCGTCGCCATGCGTCCAATCGCGGACGACTGAAATCTCACGCCCATCGGCCAGCCGGAATCCGCCGATGTCGATCGCATTGCCGAAGGCATGTTCTGAAATCGGCGCGCCATATTGATTGTTCATGCTACGGCAGGAATAAGCACCCATCGAGTTCAGCTCGACAACTTTCTGCCCAAACCGGGCTTGCGCCAGCGGCTGCACCACGTCTGCGAGCCAGGCGTTGAGCTCTGCGACCATCGGGCAATCGAGCGTATTGGTTGAGTTCAGCGTGACTTCGCCATCCTGGAAGGCCGTAACCTTAAAGGGCTGGAGCATCCCGCAGATGCCCGGCCCGTCGATTTCGCGTGCTGGTTGGACATAGGCGGAGACGTGAACGAGCCTCTCGGCAAGACATGCCTGTTCGGCCTGGCCGCGCCAGGCTGGGCGCTGGGCCTTCTGATAGTTTGAGCAGCCAGCGAGCCCGAAAATCAGGGCAAGGGCAGCATATGGCCAAACGCGACACGCCATTTGCTCAATCTGAACGGAAATCTTTAAAGCGCGCTAAACCATCTCGGTTAATGAGTTTAAACTTAAGAAATATGCGGGTCAAAAATCAAACCCATGCCCCGAATTGACATCACAGAAACGCTTTCGATCGACGCCGATGAACTCGTCTTTTCGACGGTGCGTGCCAGCGGGCCAGGCGGGCAGAACGTCAATAAGGTCGAGACGGCGGTCGAATTGCGCTTCGATGTCTGGGGCTCGCCCTCGCTCGACGATGAAACCAAGCGCAGGCTGTCGCGTCTGGCTGGAAGCCGTCTCACAAATGACGGCGTGCTTGTGCTTTTCGCGCAGCAATTCCGGACCCAAAACCGCAATAAGGAAGACGCGGTCGCAAGGCTCACCGCGCTGATCGTGAAATCACTGGAGCGTGAAAAACCGCGCGTCAAAACCAGGCCGACGCTTGCCTCACGCAAGCGCCGCGTCGATACGAAGGTCAAGCGCGGTGCGACGAAGCGGTTAAGGCAGGGGAGCGGGGAGGATTAGAGGGGCAATCTGAGGCGCAAGACGGAGCCAGGAGTTGGTAATTCTGGACTAACGTCCTTCCTCTGCTTTCAATTCTTCACGGCAGACCTTCTCCAAGATGGTGAGATCAACAAGTGCCAGCTTCCAAATGACCGGTGGTGAAATACTTTCGTAATCATGCCGTAACACGTTTCCTATCCCTGCCACTTTCTGCCAGGGAATTTGCGGATGACGTGCTTTTAACTCATCCGATAGATGCCTGCTTGCCTCTGAAATGATCTCGATACCGCGTTCAACTGACGCCGCCAATCGCGCTCGAACTCTTCCAACGGCATATCGCCCAGGATCTCGCGAATACGTTCGATCGCTTCGATCATGTCTGTCAGTCGCGGCATGAACGAACGCGCGCTCATTAAAACACGCGTATTGCCGTTTCTTCGATCCGCAGCCGCAAGGACTTATGCAGACTGTCGCGTGTCATGATATCAGTTCGCGTGCCGAGGATTTGGGCCGCGTATGTTTTCACGTCCATAAGCTCAAACAGGCCAAACTTGCCCTTTTCGTAATCGAAAAAGAGATCGACATCGGAAGGGTCATTGGCCTCACCGCGCGCCGTTGAGCCAAACATGTAGAGGTGTTCGACGCCCAATCGCTTTAAATCGGCTTCGTGGCTCCGGAGGCGGCTGATAGCTTCGGTGCGTTCCATAAATTATCATAATACGCTTAGGCCGAGAGGTCATACTCAAGTGCACTTGGAGATTCATGGCCCGAGAAGCGCGGCATGCAGCACGCGTCCCGGCGTCCTTGAGGCTGCCGTGGTGGTAGCTGGTTTTCCGGCCACAGCCGAACAACGGGTTTTTGGGTCTCATAATACGATGATAAGCTTATGCACCGGGCTTTGCGATATGGCTCTCCGGGCGCATAAACCATTTTGCACGTGCTGCAAAACACGTTTCGGGCCGATTTGCCTTTGCGCTTTCACACAAGCCATCCCATATTCTGCGCGTCGGGCATTTCGCCTCACGCGTTTCTAAAGAGAGTGTCATGTCGTTTCGTCATACCTCGTTGATCCTTGGCCTCGCCGCGATCCTGGCGCTCGGCATGGCCAGTGATGGGTTTGCCCGTCCAGGCGGCGGCGGTTCGTTCGGCAGCCGTGGATCGAGCACGTTTAGCGCCCCTCCTGCGACGAGCCTTTCGCCAGGCGGCGGGTCCACCATCAACCGTTCGATGTCGTCACCCAACGCAAATGTCTTCCGCCCGAGCCCCCTCGCGAATTCTGGCGGCTTTTTCGGCGGCGGCTTCGGGCGCGGATTGATCGGCGGCTTTTTAGGTGCAGGCCTGTTTGGGCTTCTGTTCGGCCATGGGCTCTTTGGCGGCATGGAGGGCAGCAGTTCGATTTTCGGGCTGTTGATCCAGATCGGTCTTTTGTTCTTGGTCGTGAAACTCGTCATGGGGTTTTTCCGCAACCGGGCTCAGCCGGGCTTCGCGGGCGCTGGCTTTACGCCGAGCGGGTTTCCCGGCGGCTCGCCGTTTTCAGGTTTCGGCGGCGGCGGTGCGGCGGCGGTCTCCGGACGAGAAAAGCTTCAGATCCAGCCCGCGGATTTCAATACGTTCGAACAGCGCTTGAGCGAAGTGCAGATGGCCTATGCCCAGGAAAACTACGAAGCTCTCCGGCACGTCGTAACGCCTGAAATGGCGAGTTACTTTTCCGAAGAATTGGCCGCGAACGCGAGCAAAGGACAGATTAATAAGCTGTCGGCGCCGAAACTTCTGCAGGGCGACTTGTCTGAAGCGTGGCGCGAGGCGTCAGGAGACTATGCGACGGTCGCCATGCGTTTTTCTATGGCGGATTGGATGGCCGAGCGCAGCTCGGGCCGGGTGGTCTCAGGCGATCCCGCGCAGATCCAAACGATTACAGAGGTTTGGACCTTCATGCGTCCGAACGGCGGCTCGCCTGTCGATTGGAAGCTGTCGGCGATCCAGCAGGCTTAGGGATTGCGGGATGATCTAGAGCGGGATGAGAAAAAGTGGAAGCCGGTTTTTCGGCGCAATCAAGTTTACGCAGATTGCGTAGACTTATCTGCGATATCCCGCTCTAAACTTTTGGAATCGATTACGTTCATGATTTTGGACCGATTCCGTCCAAAATCATCTTGATCAAGTGTTCATCCCGTTTTTTCGGGTTGGCCGCCGTGCCGCGTGCGAGGCAAGCCGGAGAGTCCCGTGCCGAATGCGCCTGAAGACGACGCGCCGCCGCTGAAAGCCGCGATCCGGCGTGCGCGCGTTGAAGAGGCAGAACACTCCGATGGGCTCGCTGAATTGCGCGGTGCTGAAATCGCCCGGCTCGAAATGCTTCAAGACGCCATTCAGCCCATCCTGGCGCAGGTTCCCGCCGATGCCGGTCTTTTTGACACGGGTCTGATGCCTGCCGCTCATCCGAGACTTTTCATCGATATGATTGGCTTCATCGAGATGGGCCGTGACAAGCGCCTCTATCGATTTGTTCAAGACACGCGGCATGGACGGATCTTGATCGCCGAGAGTGAAAAAATCGATGTGATGGTGAAAGCTATCACCGATTATATCGCGCGACGGCTCGTCGAACGGGACAAAGCGCTTGCATCCGATATGATTTTTGCTGCTGACGCGGGGCGGACACGTCACAAACCGCGCCGCGGCTTTCGCGGGGTCCTAAATTTCATCATCGAGCTATTAGGATCGATGCTTCTCTTCGTATTGGTCGCTGCCGGTTGCTATTATTTTTTGACTTTGTTCGTGGCAGGGACAGCGCTCTTCACCGCGAGCCATTGATTAGCTCCCGCAAGCCAAACGCGATTGCGGCGATGTTCGCGGCAATCGCTTTGCACCTTTATCTTTTATCGCTCGCCAGGCTTATGCTCTTCGCCTCCTGCTGGGTGCGGCTCACCCGGCGGATGTGGAGCCGGACGCGCTTCTGCCGGCGGCCGGGCTTGCGGCGGCGGTTCGGCACGCGGCATTTCGCGTTGGGGCTCTAATCTCGGAGGTTCTGCTCTCGGAGGCTCGTGTCTCTGCGGCTCGATTCTAGGCGCTTCAGGCTTTGGCTCAGAACGTGGCGCAGTCTCGGCGGGTTTTTGCGGTGCTGCATGTTCCGCGGCTGGCGCACCCGGTTGCCGTTCGGGTTCGACTTTCGGCGGCAGGGCAGGCTTTGCACTCTCGGCTGGCTTGAGGGCTTCGCTTGGCGCCGCGTGCGGCGCGACAGCGGCTGGCTGGGTGGGGTGCCCCATTTCAGCTGGAGCATTGCCCGTCTTCGGCGCCGCGGGTGTTGTTTTGCCTTGCGGGATGACTTGCCCTGATGGGCGCGTTCCGGCGCTTTGCGCCGAGACAACGCCCTGTCCCTTGAATTCAGCCGGCTTTGCTGTGGCCGCGACAGGCGGACGGCCTTTGTTTTGGGTTTCGCGCAGGCTCGGATCGCGGATGGCCAAATCCACGTGCTCGCGTTGCACCGGCGTCGGATCGACATGGGTTTCGTGTGCGACAGCCAACTGCTCGGGCGTTGGGCGTACCGTCAGACCGCCTTGACCGCCATTATAACTGACTCTTGGGCCGTTCTCGTTGATGACGACGGTCTTCGAATACACATTCGTTATGTTGACGTTCTCGATATGATTGACGGTACGGTTATAGAAAAAGGTGCCGCCGTCCCAACGGCCGCACTCATAGCCCGTACCGATATAGCCATAGCCATAATCGACACCGCCATAACAGCCGACATGATCGGCCCAATAGCCATTATAAAAGCGGTAGACGCCGCCTTCATAGCCCCAATAGCCGGGTGTCCAGAGAAGGCCCGGACGTGGAGCTGCGACCCAGGTGCCGGGCACCCAGAAGTATCCATACTCTTCATCATAGGCCCAATAGCCCGGCGTCCATATCCAGCCGGGCTCTGGAAGCGGCGGCTGTTCGTAGACCGGCAAAGGCGGGGGCGGCACATCGATGGTGATGACGATTTGCGCCTGCGACATCTGGATCATCGCGGCCAGAGAGCAGCTTCCAAGAAAAGCCGACAGCAAAGCGGAGCGGAGAAGGCGCATGAAATCTTCCTTCGAAAAAATTCGTCT
>Ga0116227_10008824_pt1 | contig 18722 bp, 7 predicted proteins | sample S1TSphgellanicum_FD_89693 | JGI IMG/M metagenome (GOLD analysis project Ga0116227, IMG submission 89693) | Host-associated microbial communities from peat moss isolated from Minnesota, USA - S1T2_Fb - Sphagnum magellanicum MG | ecosystem: Host-associated > Plants > Peat moss > Unclassified... | reverse complement strand
GTGTGTCAGGTATGTGCTCTGTAAAGTAACGACAATCAACATAGTCGTCAGCTGCACTAGTCCTTGCATTGAAATCACCAGTGAGTAAAATACTGCCCCCAAGGTCCTGAATCATGCCGACCTTTGCAGCAATGTTATCAAACAAGCCTTCATTAGCATATGGGGATCCTTTGGGTGGAGCATATACTACAGCCAAAAACAACGGTGCAGCCCCCGAACGTTGGAACTGTAGCCACAATCTGGTGCCATCTGTGCTCTGTTTCCATAAGGATACACAATCTGACCAAGAGTCATTTACAAATACTGCAACACCACCACTATGCTTCACTATTGCTCTGACTGAGCTCATGTCAAATACAGGGCGTGGATTGTGTAAACACTGAAAACCAGGCATCTACAGTATCCACACTCTGAACACGAAAACAAATCAATCAGTTCCAATCTAAACAGTCTAGACACTTTCACCAAAGAAACTGGTTCACCTAATATGAAACTGGTTTTGAGAAGGTAAAACTTCCAAAAGTTGGATCCAATGCGATAGTCCTTGCCCCTATGGGGGTAGGGCCCAATAAACTAAAACTAAACTAAACTGCTCCTTCATAATGTTTCACAGGGTTGGTTTCAGGGAGCTCACATCAATTTTCTTGCTATCTTTTCTATGCTATCTGTTTACTGTTTACAATTTTACGTCCGTTTGGGACCAGAGAGTCCATTAGACGAAAGGTAGATCATGGAGGACAGATTGTCCTCTATCACAGCATTGGAATTGATTGCTTGGAAACCTAGTCCATGCAACAGGTTATGATTGGTCCCCAGGTACAATCAGAAGTTATGTACACTTTGAGCTAAAGCTGGTATGATTTCAAGCCTTTGAAAAACGTTCATCCCCATGTCACTAAGTTATTTAACTGATGGAAAGGAGATCACAACATATTAAAAAACCAATCTCTTCTTCTTCAACTTCCTTGTCAGGTACTGGACCTTTACCTCATGATGGTATGAACTTCTTGCAATCATGTGCCAAATGTATTATTTACCTTCTGTTGCACTAGCAGATTGCTTCCAACCAACACCCACCATGCACAATGGATGATATGTGAACTGCAAACACTTTTTTATTGTATTCCTGTCCAATACATAAACCTACCTAGTAGCCAGCCAGACTGAACCAGCACCCACCAATGCAACAGTTGCGAAAAACCCTAAACCCTAAACCAACTGAAGATTGGTTCTGGGTTGATTTAGAAAGAAAAAAAGAAAAAACACTCCCCTCCTTTGAATTTTTTTCTTGTTTTTTCCCTTTCTTTTTCCTCCTTTTTTCTTCTTTCTTCTATTTTTCTCTTCTTCCTTGTTTTTGTTTTGCTTTAATTCTTTGCTTGCTTGTTGGTTTTTTACCATTTGTTCATGGGCAGCAACAAGCTCAAGTTTTTTTTTGGGTTGTTGTGCAGGCTACCATCTTCAATTGTTGTCATCTCTACTTCCTATCATCATCTAGAAAGGTACTCCCTTTTCTTTTTCCTAGGATTTTATTTTTTATCCCATTTTTTTGTGTGCTTGGGAAAGGAAAAAAAAAAAAAAACATGAGAGGAGGAAGAAGAAAATCAGAGAAGGAGATGAAGAAGGACAAAAAAACAAAGGAGGGAAAAAAAAAAGTCAGAGAAAAAGGAAGGAAAATAACAAAAGAGAAGAAGGGAAAAAAAAAAAAAGAGGAAGAAGAAGAAGATTGGATTTCTTTTTGCATTTTCTTTTTTTTTAAACACTTGTGCAACGTTGCTTGTTGCTTGGTTTTTTTTTAAAAATTTCTTCCTTTTTGTAAAAAACACAAGAGTGCTACATGGAACTTGGTTGCAAGCCATTGATCATCCACCGTTGTTGCGCTTGCCCAGTTATAGCCACATCGTCATGCCTATCACCATTACTTGTCACACCATCAATTAATTACAACATTCAATTGCAAGTCATGCCAAGTATGTTTTGCCCATTTCCTTGTTTTTTGGTTTCTTTTTGTTTATGAAACAAAACAAAAAGTAAAAAAAAAGGAAAACAAGGAAGAAGGAGAAAGAAATAAATAAATAAAAGGAGAAAAAACTCAAAAGAAGATTTTTTTTTTTTACTTTCAAGTTTTATTCTGTTTTTTGAATTTTAAAAGAAGGATTTTTTTTCTTTTTTTTATATTTCTTTTTTCCCCTTTATTTAAATTTTTTTTCAAGTTTTTTCAATTTTCAATTGTAGGAAGAAAAAGAAGTTAGATTCTTTAAAGGTTTTTTATTAAAATAGTTATAAGATTTTAGGTTGCTTTGGTTTTTCGTGAGTGTGTAAGATTTGTGGTAACATGGCTTGTGGGAAAATGTGCCATTTACACCAAGTTGGGGAAGGAAGCTTAAAAGGAATTGTGATTAAAGTTCAACATATTGTTTCATCAAATGCAACTTGAGTTAGCCCACAAATAAATGTTGGCTCCAATGATATACTTTAGTTAACATTGTTTACTTTCATTGTGAATTTGAATGTGCTTTCACACTAAATCAATGAGTCCAATTCAACTGAAGCAAATAATGGTTTGGGTGTACAAAAAAAAAAATGATAATATAATTTTCATTTTAACTTGTACATTTAGTAAACCTCTTTGTGAAAGATCATTTGTCTTGCAGTGTTTTTCACTTTTATGAAAAGTTCTTTGAAATAAAATGTGAACATTTGGGTTGAATTTCTTAATTTCATGTATGTGTTGTTTCTTCTTGTAAATTATGATAAAATTATAAGAAAAGAACCAATCCCAAACCCAACTTCCTTATTCTATTGTTGCATTATGATTTCACATCTACATTGCTAAAGTTCAAAATTTTTAAGCATTATTTACATAATGTTTTGTAAAATCCCCATGATGCAAGGAAAAATCTACAATACTCACATATGGCCACTTAATACACATAGGGTTTTTGGAATCATATGTAATACTTGCATATGGGTCATGAAAACATTCATTAATGAACAATTTTTGTTGAATTGTTTTTTTTTTTGGGTAGACAATTGAAAGTAAATTTCAACTAATGGGTCTACAATTGAATTATAGTCAAGACATCAACTAGGAAAATGACATAGCCTATAGTCATGCCTCTAAAGGTGGTGTGTTAACTTCTAAGTCTTGTGCTCATTATTTTGGTGAGTCACAAAACATAAAAATGGATGATAAATGCATGTTGGTGTTAAGGACACGAAAAAATGCAAGAACAAAGGCTAAAGGAAGGGTCTAAGTTTAATTTTCAAACAAGGAACAAGACAAGATTACATGATTCAAAAACAAAAACACAAGAACTAAAAATAAGAACATGAGATGTGTAAGATAAATGTGAAAACGAAACTTTATTATGCTAACATATGCAAACATGAACATGACAAGGTTATGGTGCAAGATTGTGCATAAGACTGATGTCAAACAAACTAAAGGAAATGAAGAGCCCTACTCCTATTTATACCTATTTATGTGTGCATCAAGTAGGAAAGCTTCTTAAAAACCTTCTTAATTAAAAGTTGACTATGAATTAATTGAAATTTAACTAAAAGTTAATTCGAACTTAATTAAAAGCCAACTAAGAGTTAATTAAGACTTAATTGAACTTAATTTAATTAGGACTTAACTAAAAGTTAACTAAAACTTAATTAAGACTTAATTTAACTAGGACTTGACTAAAAATTAACTAAGAATTAACTCAGATTGAACTAGAAGTTAATTGAAACTTATTAATAATTAACTAAGACTTAATTCGGATTTAATTAAAGGTTAACTATGATGTAACTAAAAATTAATTGAAATTTAATTAAGATTTAATTAGGAGTTATGGATGAACATTAAGGATGAATTTCATCCATTGGAATATGGTGTTTAATGTTCGCATCCATCACACCTAGATTATGTTACCTAACCTAAGCCAAGTGGCTAAGTATCATAGGTTACAATAGTGAAAATTTGGACCCTTCACCTTCAATTTGGGGTTCAAGTCTTCATCCATGGCACTACCACTTTTTTTTATACTAATTATATTAAATAAAAATTTATAAAGTACAAAAGTTTTAACTTTGAATTAACCTTGGCCACCTTAAGTTGACCTAAGTCAACTTATTTATTACCTACTAACTTAGCTTAGACCTCTATAGGTTTTCAAATGAACTACTTTGTTAACCTATATTATTATTCAATTTATTTTAGATTAATGTATGCATTTTTAAGCTAAAAAAAAACCTAAGATAATTATGTCGTATCTAGTTGCATCATAGTTGCATCTAATTGCACAAACTTGAAGTGGTTACAAACTTCATAAAATATCTTGTAATGACATTACTTAGGTTGATTGGGTAAAAAACCTAAAGTTAAGAACCTAGGCAAACCTACCTAAGTAAACTTATTAGTAAGGTATCCTATTTTAAATATATTTAAACATACTAGATGTAATAAATTTATTATGTATAATTAAGTAACTTATAAGGTAACTTATATTATGAAGTAGGTTTTTATTAAGTAGCCTACATACATAGGTTAACTTAATAGATATGTTAACCTAAGTGTGCCAAGTAGTTAAAAAGTCAAGGAATTATGTGTCACCTTTTTCAAAATGACTATTAATATTGTAATCATAATTATGATTAACAATATATTGTTTAGTACACATACACATGCATGTGAATTCATGACTTCAAAAACTTCATGGCACACAAAAGAATATGGCATGCCATGACAAATATTGTTGCCATAAATTCAAAACACACAAAAATTTATTGTGTCACAAAAAATCATGGATTGCCATGAAAATTTGTGACACCTTGTTGCTAAACGACATGCCATGTCATCATCACATGAAAGATTAAATCATTATTAATCGCAAAGAACAACAATATTTTCAACTAACTAATAGATGAGATTAAATCATCAACTCAATGACATGAATCATGATGTGACATTAGTGTCACAAACCATGAGGTGTTATGACTATTCGTCAACCTCATTGCCATGTGGCATGTCAGGCACAAATGAAATAAAATGTTAACCAATGGTGTTACTTTAAAAATGAACTACATGTCCTTTTGTCCAAAAACAAATTTTTCATACAAATGGATTTTTGAATTATTGTTTTTGCAAATTGTTATGAAAAATGCATATAATTGTTTAGGTGGATGATATTCTATTTTTTTGTATTTTTTTACTTTTGAATAAATATGAAGTTTTGAAAATGTGTCAATTCTTTGTAAATTCCGTGTTTCATCTTTAAAAATGATAACAATTTCAAATCATAACCAAAAATTGATTTTAATTTTTTTTAATGTTTTCTTATATAATAAATTATAATTTAAAAAAAAAATCATGTACATTATACCCCATTTATATGTGGTAAAAGACTTTTGAAGTTTTAAAATTTTGGATCAATTTTGGAAAGTTCTTTTAAATTTGTTAAGTTTTTGAATTTCACATATTTTAAGGTATGAGTGTTTTTTGAATATGGTTAATAGGTTTATAAAATAAAATTTTATACTCAATGTTACAAAAATAATTTCTAAAATAACCAACAATTTATTTATTGAACTTTTACATTTCAACTACTTCATCGTTTTCAAATTCCCCTTCAAACTTTTCAAACTCCTTTTTAAAGTCTATATCCCTTTCAAAGAATTCTACAAAATTAAATGGAATTTACATCCTATTTGAGAATCATTAGGCCGATTTTTGTTCACAAAAATCAACTTTTAAAATTTTTTTGTTTGCAAATGACATCTCCTAAGGTTAATAGAAATTCCAACCAAATAACATATATATTTTCTTTTTATTTAGGATTCAACAATCTTTAAAATATGTCGAACTAAAAATCCAACTATAAGAAACATTGCTTCATGTTTCTGCCAACAATGAAGAAGACATTTGATGTCTTTAACATCCAATTGATATCTCTTTAAAATTAGTAGTTCCTTCTTAACATGTTCTTTTACTGGTTCATTTATGCTTGTAATCAGTTCAAATATATCCAAATTGTAATCATGATAAAAAATATCTTGGTCAACAAAAAAAAAATTTGACCTCACCAGAGGATGCAAATGTTCATGACATTTGACCAACATAGGATATAAGGATTTATTATCATATTCCTCAACAAGAACAACACCTTGTTCCTTTCCAACAAATGAGGAAACTATACAAAGGTTCTTATACCTAAGGTTTAGCATTAAAAAAATCATATTATGGGTTTTTCTCTTATCATAAACCTTTAAGAATGAGAGGAAAAAATCGAGCACATTGATTAATGTTAGAAAACAACAAAAATAACTCATCACTAACAACTGAATCATCATCCATGAGGCTTTCAATTGAAAGAAAAACTCGATTTTCTTCCTTAAGTTTCATATTCATGGAAATGACAAAGTGTAAAACATCACTAAGGAGCCAATGTCCATGCAATTGGTTAAAAACATAAGTAAAAACAACTAAGGAAATATAGTCAATAATAATCTAAGTAATTTGCCATGTTAGAGGTGGAAGCACTTGACTAGTGACTCTCACAACAATCTGTTTGTTTTAATAAAACACAATGGTAAATTGAAATTGTAAAGCCTTTTGAAACATCATGATTTTATAATCAAACTTGTAAAACAATCAATAATAACTTGATTAATTATCTTATCAAATTTTAAACAATAAAAACTGTAAAAAGTTGAAACAATAATGAATAAACTAACTTATTTTGATTGGAGTGTTTAATTTTTTGGTTTGAATTTTAATTCCAATTCAAGCCTTATTCCATTCCCTTCTACTTTTCTAAACTTCTTAGGCCAAGTGATGTACTTCTACAAATCTATGTAGGCAAACTTGATGGAAACATATTTTAGATTTTCATAGACTTTTTCCTTTGCAATGTTACAATAACATGCTTTTGAAAAAGCATGTCCAAAACAAGTGCTTTGAAAGGTCTTTTCTAATTCGAAAGATTCACAACTTACAATAGACTTCAACACAATAGTCATGGAATTGAAATTAGATCCTTCATCTTTGACATAACCAATAATTTTTTTTCTTAAACCATATTTGTCCAACATTTTTTTCAAACTTTTGGCCAAGGCTTGCCTTAATATTTTTATCGCCTCAAATAAATTAATAGTCAAATTTTGGCTACTAATCATTGTTCAAAAAATTAATCACCAATGCAAACACATTGTAAGCTCCTTTAGACATCTAAAGGTCAAAGCTAATTATTGTAGAATAACATTTTGCCAAGGTAGGAACAACATATAATTGATTTGTCTTCTCGACTAACCTTGGTAGTATGTTTTATGAAAACTACCTTTTGGAAGGGAAATTTAATTTTGGACAAGACACAAAACTGAATGTTTGAGCCAAATACTCTCCACAAATTGGATAGGTAAATTGCTTTTGATAACTAACAAACCAAGGTCCTCTAATTTATTTTTTATGGCACATCTTCTTTTCTAAAAGAATCCTTAACAAAAAGAATTTTGAAATTGACCCTCAAAATGGATTTACTCTTTCTTCAAAAACCTTTGTGCAATAAAAAAATGATATGCATCCACATGTTTTTTAAGAGAAATTATTTCATTGGTTTTGTAATAAAAAATCAATCCTTTCTCGCTTGAATTCTTGGATTTATTCCAATTATTAGATTTTGATAACAAAGTATGCAACACATTATTTGTGTGTTTTCCAAATCAACTTCATTATCATTCACACAATAAAATCTCCAACATAAAGAGGTTATTCCTTGTGGCTTGTAGTTTTTTTTTTTAACATGAAATTTTTTCAATTTTCCTTTCATTATATTTTCACTGTTTTTCTAGATTAATATTTGCTTATGTTTGGACACTTGGGGTTTTCCTCAAATATGTCTCCCAAAACTACATCACTCATACAAATTTCAATTGTTTCAATGTTACCACTTATCATATTTTCATTTGTAGAAAATTGTTTAATTAGTAGTTTTCACAAGATTATGTTCAAAGATAATGCAAAATACAATTGTTTTTCAATAGACACACTTTACTTACAAGTTTTAACAAAATCCCAATCAAAGGGGAAAAAAAAAACACTTTTTATAAGCAAATGGGTTTAAAGGTTTTAAAATATATATTTATAAACAATGGGGTTTAAGGTGTAGAAAAATTATCAAAAAATCACCCATTTTTTTCTTTCATCTCATGATGGAAAAAAGGTTTAGGTCTAAGGGTAATTATCTATCAAAGGTCTAAGTTTTAATCTTGTGCATAAACAAGCAAAATTTTTTTTTTAACATATTAAAACTACATAAATTAAACTAAAAAAAAATCAATTCAAAACAAAATGGCAAACAAAAATGAAACAAACAAAACAAATACAACAAAATACAAAGGAAAAAAAAATTCAAAAAATTTGGAAAACAAATTTACCTTAGCTTGTTGAATGAAGCTTGTTGCTATTGTTCCAAGCTCGCCCACTTGCACAAGAGAGTGGGGAAGGAATACTAACTGACATAAAAAGGCATAACAACAAGGAGCAAAGGCGAGCAACAATGGGGGAGAGGTACTTGAAAAAAAAAAAGGGCGAATAACAAGGCACAAAAACAAGTAGTTAGGTGTGACAACGAGCATCAAGGTGAAAAGGTGAATGACAAGGCACAACGATGAATAACAAGGCGTGGTGAACAACAAGATGTGACAACAAGCAACAAGGTGTGACAACAAGTAACAAGGCAAAGTAGCAAGGCGCAACGACACAACAACAAGGTGTGAAGGTAGAGCACATGGCAAGGCACGAAAACAAAACAAAGACAACGAAACACAAAGAAAAACAAAACTCTAACTAAATGTAAAAATCCACAACATAAATGCAAATGAAAACATGTAAATCGATGTGCAAAAATGCAAAACTCAAAGTGCAAAAAGTGCAAGAAGATGAACAAAGAAAACATAATTGTTAGAATGTTGTGCTTCCAACCTAACCCTAATATTTCATGGCAGCTAAACCCGAAGACCCTGACCCGGGTAAGGGGTCAAACATTACCCGATTTTCAGATTATTATTATTATTATTATTATTAAAAACTGGTTCTCATATCTGGTTCTCAACAGAAGTGAGAACTGGTAGTTTGGTTTTCAGTCAGGTTACCACTCAGGATGATACCCTGAGGAGGTCAGACCGAGATGCCCAAGGTATTTGTGATACCCGGCCGACACTGATAAATACATGTGGGTGGTTAGTACATTGCTAACCAACATGGCTAGCTATGGGACAGGAATAGAATGAGAAAATGTTTTCCTGTCCATCCATATACCATCCATCTTAAATGGTGTGCTGTTGGGTGCTGGTGCAGTATGGCCAAAATAAGTAACAGAAGAAATCCCCATTTGTGTCCTTCCTAGTTCCTTAAGAGTTAACCATACTCTCATATCACCCATTTGTGTCCTTCCCAGTTCCTTAAGAGTTAACCCTACTCTCATATCACCCATTTGTGTCCTTCCCAGTTCCTTTAGAGTTAACCCTACTCTCATATCACCCAATTTTGTGTGCTAATTAATTAAGAGCATTCCTTCCATTAAGAGTGTTAATTAGGGGTGTCCTAACTCTCACTTCACAATTGTACTTTTGTCAGTTGAGGTTCAATGTCTCATTGCTTGGGGGAGGGGGGAGCTTGGCTTCTCACATGCAAGAATGTAGTCAGAATTTTTCTGTGTATTGACTCTTCTTATGACAACTCCGGAACCAAAGTGTAAGTGAAGTAATAAGGGGTTATAGAGAAGTGTGGGATGGTGGGTGTTGGGGTGTGTTTTTACTTACACACACCCAGTTAGTTTTATTGGTGCTTATTAATTTGTTGTGCTGCAGTAAATGACAGAAGCTTTTATTGCCCATATCAAAAGGTACAGAAAAGGAGTAAAGATTAGGTTTTAGAATTTGGTGATCATTGAAGAATGTGAGTGACGGTTACATGTCCATTACGAATTTGTGCAGCAAAAACACGAGGCCCGTACAAGGCTTTGATAGCTTTAATTTAATTCATTGTTGTAGTATTAAGTTCAACTATCAATCATCGTGGCGGGCAACTACTGCAGCTGGACATGATGATTCACATTGTACTGTGGAATGAACAATGAACCACTAAGCAGCTGCCCATTATGTGTTACATAGGAGAAGGCTACAGCCTGAGGTCCTTCCTTGTTTCGAGGTGCGAATGCACAAGAATGGTAACCGGACTGATGGGTGCACCAAAAAACAAGGAAAAGCCAACTGCCGTACCCTTCTGCAGTGTAAAAACCTGCCCTAATTTTCATAGGATGTTGCCTTCCACGGTGGAAGAGTTCTCTCATTTTGTAAGATCTTGGAAGATCGTTGCTGAGTTCTTCCTCCTCACAATGGTTATCAGAATACAAGAACTGGGGCAGGTTTTCATGGTAGGGAGAAACGGGTGATGCATCCAGCATGATGGGCAGTCAGGAGGGTATTCCGTAATGTGGAGTCGTGAGCCTATTCCATTAAGCTAACACCTTAGAGAATGATTATGAGGCACCATGAAATGACTATGGGAATCACTTGGGACTAAATGGGAATGATAAGGGAACAACGTGGGCATGTCATATGAACATCATGAGAATGTTGTTGGAACATGAGAACATGTGAAGAATGTGAAAACAAAATATGAGAACATTTTTTGTAATATGTCATCCTCTAGTTTGGAAGATTATACAACATAATTTATCGTTTGAAACATCATGGAATATAATCTTCCTGTCTGGAAAATTATGAATTGTCATCCGAATGACACATGGTAGGCTAAGCTATAGGGTAATGGTTTATTGCTGGGGTGCTAGCCGACATAAAACTCAACTCACCTTTAATTGTTTTCTTTTTTAAAAATTGTGATACCCACTGGGTATCACAGAAAGAAAAAAAACACAAGCATTGTCAAATGTGAAGAGCTTGCATTTGCACGCATTTCACTTTTGAAAATGCCCATTCCCTGCTGGAGCCTGATTGGGGCATACAAGGTACCTCTATTTACACTCCTACAAAATGTGGAAGGTTTTCTGATTACCAACATTATCTAGCCTACTATGCTTTTGAACCTGAAGAAAAAAATGGCACAACAACCGTTCATCAAAGATGTTACCAAGTGTGTTATGTTAGTCACAATGAAATTAAATAGGAATTGTCTTCTCTCTTAGGACATAAAAGTTTTTTAACAACATGCTGTATGGAGAGAGTAGTGGTACATTTTTATGTCAAAAGTTTCATTATGAGCTCATCTTTACATGACCTAAGAGGATTAGGTTTTCATTGCTAATGTGATGATTATTAACTTGACACAAAAAACAATAGTTTCAAATGTCATTAATTGATTAGCAAGTATAACTATGAAATTTAGTGTCACTATTAAAATCTACAAGTATAAAGGGCGTCATGAAAAACATCACTTTATTTTAATGGCCATAAAAGTGCATGGCATACCTGGGTGAAATATGGATCATTTCATTAAGGAGTGTGCTTATTTTTTTCATGATAGATGATCGAAAGGTCATTTATCCTTTTTTTTTGCATTCAACTTTTCAAGTGATTTGTTAATATTATTTTTTAGCATGATTTAACCTTTATTATAGAGAGAAAGATTACGTTGACAAGTGATGCTTGTTTTAGACCTCTCATTAATATTAAATCTCACAATTTGCATGCAGATGACATTAGAAGGGCTGTGGGTGAGATTGCCTCCTACCACAAGAAGGACTAGCTTTTACCTTTTTCTTGGGTCCTGTGGGTTGTGCGTGTTTTAGGCTTCCTTTTTGTCTCCTCTTTGATGGTTCTGGCCATCGATCTTTTTTGGATTTTTGTGTTTTTAAATTTTTTTTAAAGGTCTTTGATGTCAAACCCAAAGTTGCAACTTGCTTGACATAAGACACATGCAAGGACACAAGTAATAAGAGGCAGAAGGCTCCACAACCCATAAAGCTGAAGTTTGTCCCTCCTTCCAAAACCAGTAAACAGCAGCAAATGTCTCATAACTGTAGTCAATGTCAGTTTTATGTTCGAGGTTGTTCTGTTGCATGTCAGAACATGGTCAACAGTTGTGAGTTTGTGTCAATAGGTTTCACCTCTTTGGCACAACTCACGTACACTGTTGCTTCCAATAGAAAGTATTGCTAGTCAGTTGGGTGGCAAATAGTAGAACATTTACAAAATGTCATTCAGAAAGCACTCTGCCTCAAGCACTCTCTGCCTCTGTTCTTCCTGACTGTTTCTGTCCTAGAGAATGTGCTATCAGTGTCACCTTAGTAAGGTGACAAACTAGGAGGCAGCATGCACACCTGAGAACGCCTCAAGTATCATAGGCATGTAAGTGGGCAGAAATCAGCCATTTAAACTGCCTGAATTGGGAGGTACAGATTACAGACCTGTGTTTGGGTGGTTCTTTACTTTTATGAAGCACCTTCAGTTCTGGTTCTAAAAAATAAATTGGAACTATCTTGATTTGGGTTCCGCACATAAATGGAACCCCAAATCCAAGTCCAGTTCCTTAAATATATAGAAAGTTCTGGTTTGAAACTCAGACCCAGTTCGGGTCTAATTCTGATTAACTTTTAGGTGTGCACCCTGGAAACAGAACCAAACCAGTTAACCTAAAAGCTAATAAGAATCAGAACTGGAACCTCGATTCCCGTTCTGGTTCTAGGTCCTGTTCTCAAAACAAAATTCTGGTTCCAAAAATCAGACCATTCCAATTTGTTTTGCACTAATCAGAATCAAAATTAAAGATTCTTAAACACCAAAGCAGGTACCTACCCAACAATGGTATAGCTTTTTCCACAATGTAAAAATGTAGAAGTTTTGGGTCACATTGAACCTGCACCCACCAGTTTACCATGAAGGATGGGTTATAAATGATCTAAAGCAGCTTCCTGTTCTGTTCCAGTTCCTTAGTTGCTAACCATGGTGGTTAGCTCAGTTGCTTTTTTTTTTCCCTACCTACCTACTGACAACCTGCTTGTGGGTTGTTAGTAGGTAGGTATTAGGAAAAACAGCCCTTACATATGTATAAACCATCTACTTACCAAATAGTGACCTAATTTCCTACCTACTTACCTATGTATGAGACCTATTTCCTACAGAACTGGTTACCAAGGCGAAACCAAATATGAACTCAGTTTAGGTTCATCTACAACTGAGTAACAATGGGCATCCAGTGGATGGTGCACTGGTGGGTGCTGGTTCACTGTGGCCAAGGTTTTGGTTTTGTTGCTACTCACACAGGTCTTGTCTTTTAAGTTCAACTTAGGATCTTGGAGATGATTTCCCAAGCACAAGAGGATTTGCTAATAATTTTGTACAAGGAGAGCTATAAATGGTGCAGTTATTTTCACATTAAGTTAGAATCTCAATTTGAAAAGTAATTAGGTTTTTATCAGTAGTCACTGGGTATCCAATAAGTCTCAAATTGTGTTTGGTTACCATAACTTTGATTTGACAAGCAAAAAATTAAAAGACAAACAAAACTGCTTTGGAGATCCAAGATCTTGTTTGTACGAACAGGTACCCATGCTCCTAGGGTATTTAACAATATGTACCTTAAAACACAATTTTGAGGGAAAACAATACGAGGCATTTCAAAAAAAATGAAAAAGCCACTCTGAAGTTGCCAAATTTAGACAATAATTTCTGGTATGTCACCAAAATACAACAGGATTCCTAAAATTCCCTACTTTCCTGACTGACTTATAGCCAAATTTGATTAAGTCTGTATTTTTTTTACTTGGTTTTTCTCATTCCCCCTCTTTTAACAATTCCTATACTAGGGTTAGATTGATTAGTGCTAGATCGAATGTACTGGAAAAGTATTGATTTCATGTAGAATTTGCAAAATCTAGATGAAAAAGGTATTGGATTGGAAAAAAAAAAAGAGGTTTATGAATTTTTCAGAAAAACTAAGTCCTCTTGTGGATGATCACCATACCACCTACCTCACAAATTCAAGAAAAAGCCAGTACACTCTATATGTTATATGATGTAATTTGCTTCAAAATGTCTTTCCATGCAAATAAAGAATGGACGTTCAAATGGAATCACCTAAGCTGAAATATTGAGGACACAGGCATCGATAAGGTAACCGTTGTACCTAGTCACACACATTGAAAGGAGAAGCAAATAAAATAAAATCCAGCTTGGGAAGTTCTGTTTTAGTTGGTGGTGCTTTAGGTACATTTCATGACTTCTAATGAGTGGCACCCATGGGGGGGTGGAGGGGGCAGCGAGGTTGTTGTTGGGCGTTCAATCGATGATGGTTTTGGGCACAAGACAACTAAAAATCGGATGACTCCCATGTGAAGACATGCAATGAGTCCACAATAAAAGGTACTTGGGACTCCCCAAAACAAAAAAACAAAAGAGAAAAACACTCAGAAATTCAAGATGGAAGCTAATCAAGATGATTTACTCCCAGGATATATTGTCTACACATTGGAATTTAGAAATTCAAGGCAAATCACCTAACAGTTCACCTGCACAGGTCTTTCCTATTGTCATACTTGCTGGCAATTAGAAAGGATACAATGGGTAAACCAGTCAGTGATTTGCATTTTCACAATGGCCAGAGTGAACCAGCAACCATTAGTGCACAATTCAGGATGGATGATGTGTGGATAGGAAACACTTTCCAATTGTGTTCCTGCCCCCCAATATAAGCTAACCACGGTGATCAAAAATGTGCTAACCATCCACATCCATATACCTAGTTAGTAGTAGTCATAGTGCCTTACCTACAGACTTCCCTACATTGTAACTACTTAGATTAACCATCAACTTATCTGTGTTACTTACCTACTTATGAAGGTAATTACATATGTAGGCGAAAGGAGATTTAGGTGGGTTTAAAGTTGTATGTGGGGGGGGGGGGTTGTGTAAGAGTGGGTTCCCCTGAGGGTATGAGCCTGAAGGTGTTCTTGAAACTCAGGAGAACTGATGTGCAAGATGGATGGTATGTGAATAGGAAATATTTTTTGGTGTCCCACAGTTAACCATTGTGGTTAGCTCTGTAGTAAGGATTCATATGTATCTACATATAGCCTATTATGCACCAATTGCCTTACCTACTTACCAACATATATAGTAACATTACCTACCTATTTACTTATGATACATACTCATCTCCATAGGTTGTTACCTCGGTGTGAGAAGTAGGTTGGTCTACAGGATAGATTCCCAAGATGGAACTCAGTTGTGATTCATCCCAAACCCATAACGGGGTTCTGGTGGATGATGCACTGGTGGGTGTGAGTTGCATAATCCTTTCACAATGGGGTTGCCTCTTCACAATACTCAGCAGCCATAACTGGGCTTCACAATACCAGTTGTTGGAACCATGATTATTTTACATTGAAGCTGCAGTTGCTCATCAATGGATCTACCAAGTACTTGCTCCAAGGACCAATAGGGCCATCTGTCATTCCATAGTAAGCATTGGACTCCTAGCTGCTTGTTATTGGTTGCTTGCAAACCTTAAAGTGGTGAGATAAAATATGGCAAAATATTGGGGCTTTCAAGACATCACTAGGGACAACCTTGGGAACCACAGAGACTGAAGAAAAGGGAAGTGATCTCTTAAGTGATGATAGGTTGAGAGGGTATTTCAACCGAACAAGATTCCAAGTCATGAGAAGGGATTCCTTCAAGCCACAAAATATACCAACAGATGAAATCTACACCCCCAAAAAAAAAAAATCAACTCGGGGGGACATATTGGGATTTGGGAAGAATCAAATTGGAAACACCCTAAGCACAAGGTTCTAATGGCAAAGCCCTCAATCATCACTTACCAACTCTCATGTCTCAAGTGCAAATGATAATTCTTGGGCAATTTTATAACATCATGTTATAAATGGCACACCTAATCTAGGTAAAGGCTGCTTTTACTACCTTCCTACTAAGAACCTGCTAGCAGCAAGTGGCAGGTTCTTAGTAGGTAGGTAGTAAAAAGACCAACTGAGCTAACCACCATGGTTAGCTTAGGGAACTGGAACCCAGAAGAAGACCCTTGCAGCCTGAGCACTAACTACCATCCATCTTCATGGTGCACTAGTGCGTGCTGCTGCACTCTGTCCCTGTTCAGTAAGTGCAAATTAGGGAAACCCAGTTGCAATAATAAGCTTTATGGTTGCATGGATTTTCCTTCCGTTGCATAAAACTCCCAGCTCCCCCTGTGAGGTTCAGAGTGTTTTTTTAGGAATTTTTGTTTGTAGGCAAAGCGGCTATCTTCCATAGGAAGCTGTACAAAAAGTGGCAATCATCCCTAGGAAGATTTAGCCAAATATGAAATGAAAATTCTTTAATCATCCTTCTATATTTGGCTACACTGAAAACCAAATCACATAAATCTGGAGATTTTTATTCTAATTTTTTTTTCACTTCCGGAGATTGAAAAAAACTCCACTTGACTTCTGAATTTTGAATTTCGCCAGTAAAAAAAAATTGCTGATGAGGTCCTGCCTGGGTACTTACCCACTTCCTTAGGAGTTAACTTAGTTCAACAGAGTCCATGGGACTCAAGAATAAATTTAGTTTACTTAATTAGTAGTTGTAGTACTTTCTGTGCCTGGCACTGTCCATAAATAACGGGCTGTGATCCAGCAGCAGCGTAGGTAATGTTTTTGTTACGTAATAAAAGTAAGTACTTCCAAGGCCACAGCTCCTGTATCTATCCCGCCCGCCTTGCCTAGTCCCTATTTCCCTTTTCTGGACGCACTAGAGAAGCGCCACCAATTGCTATTTATACGCTACTTCTAGCTCAATATCCTCATCATTCGGTGTTGCATGTCATTGTATGTCTGCTGCGCTCTCATGTTCTGCATTCCTTTTCGTCTTCTGCATACTGTGCTTGTATTTCATGTTAGGCTGCTGTGATTACAACACATTGTGCAACTTGAACTCAGTACATCTGCTAGTGTCTCGAAGTTGGTATTGGGTAGAAGTGGCGTTGAGAGTTCGGGAATCTCCATGAGTGTTTTTGCTGATCGTCTGTGGACGTTTGTGATCTAGTTTGTGAGTCGATGGACTTGAATAGGCATGCGGATTTGCAAGATATATCATTTGAGGACAGGTGTTCGGTCCGTTGTTTTGGCGTAAGGCGGTGGGAATGCCTATAACGGCCTGTCAACACTTACTATTGTATGTGTTGACGGGTCGTGATGGGCACTCCCAACGTCTAGCGTTATGGTCATCTTCCGGGCCTCGGGTTGCCTGCCTTCTATCAGGCCCTGATAACGCAGGAAAGTGTTCGAAGGACGTTGGCCACTGAGGTGTTTGTAGTCCTTCTGCTTCTGAAGGGAATTCTGTCGCCAGTAGAAATGCATCTTTCCGCTAGCTGAATCATTTATCAGACTTCCGTTCAAGTATTGTTCTTGCTTTCCAACTTCGTGCTATAGTCTATCTCACCCACAAGATTTACCGATGCTGGGTGTTGTAGTGTGCTCGAGGAATCGTTTGGTGCGTGTTGCCTTGCTTTGTTGACTCCTTGATAGAAGCTATCCAGATTCTGAATGATTACCAGGAATGTGCGGTCGTAGGGATACCACTTGTATAGTTAAGCGGTGGGATTGGTAATTGAATCTTAATATTCGTGAAGATTGGATCTAAACATCAATTGAATTGTAGTTTCATATGCAGCTGACAGTGGGCATTGTTCGTATATGTTAGGGAAAATTGGATCGTACAAAAATGTCCTAATTTGGGTTGTCAACGGCCTCTAATCTAAGCAGTTTAGTGGGAGCCACTGACGTATTGTCTCGTTTATGCTACAGTTATAGTCGCTGTCCATTGGTCGATTTTTACTCTCAGCTCTTTCAGCTCCTGCAATAGTTGAAAGCTTGACCGGTGAGTGCAGCGAGGTGGAGAGACGTCCAAAGCAGCTGTGAAAGACCGATCACAGCGGCCTGATGGAAGGATGTCTTTTAGCTTTTTTTCTGCATGACGGTTATGTAATTTACTTGGGCCTTGATTACAGGTTCATCTGCCTGGTTTTTCATAACAATGTTATTGAGCTCCAGCTATAATGTATGCTCCAGCTATATCTTTTCTCTTCTAGACTGCATCAAATTATTACCGCATTTTATCACTTAACCACTGACGTAAGGGACGATCTTAATGGTAAACCGAACATTAAAATGTGTCATTTCACGTTCATTGTTATTACGACTACTGCCATCTGATTATTTAGCTGTTGTGACGTTACTCATTGGTCAAGACTAGTGTGTTTAAAACATTGGATGTTTACTGATAGAATTTATAACGATAATAATTATGATTATGCTCTTTAACATCAACCATTGTCAGTTGATTATTGCAAACATTCATGAAATCATCAATTGTAATCTTCGATGTCCATGTAATTGAAACACCGTTTTCAACATCAGGTTAAAAGTAGAACTTAAAAGAAAAGGATCCGATTTGATTTTTCCAACAAAATGTTTTCTATTTAATGTTTTTTTTTCAATTGTTTCGTTACATTAAAAGTAACGATTTGAAAATGTCGTTGAACCAGATTAAATGAAGACAGATTAGAAAAGAAATCGGTTATTTTGGACATCTACAAAGCAAATTGCATTTGTTGAATTGAACCAGATTAAATGAAGACAGATTAGAAAAGAAATCGGTTATTTTGGACATCTACAAAGCAAATTGCATTTGTTGAATTGAACCAGATTAAATGAAGACAGATT